>JAEEGI010006662.1_pt1 | contig 26043 bp, 19 predicted proteins | sample 8958751 | NCBI WGS metagenome assembly JAEEGI01 (sample SAMN16246545, study PRJNA631951) | gut metagenome | biome: gut microbiome; feature: rumen; material: KS-attached | host: Bos | place: Iran: Karaj | collected 2018-10
ATGCTGATCTCCTCAATTTTCCTTTCAGTCCCAAAAATAACAGAAGACTAAGACCTTCACGGCCTTAGTCTTCTGTTCCTCAGCTGCGGGCTCATTGTTCTTTAAACCGTACTTGCGGTTGAACTGCTCGATCCGTCCGCGGGCGGCTACTGCCTTCTGCTGACCGGTGTAGAACGGGTGGCACTTGGAGCAGATCTCAACGTGGATCTCCGGCTTGGTGGAGCCGGTCACGAATTCGTTGCCGCAGTTGCAAGTGACCTTGGCCTGATAGTACTTCGGATGAATTTTCTCCTGCATGATATCCCTCTTCGATTCCCAGACCAGACGGGGGTTCGTCTGTCCGATATTGGCTGTTATTTCCGAAAACAGCTTGATTACTATAGCACAGGCTTTTCCCGAATGCAAGCGGAAAAATCAATTTTTCGCAGAGTTTTTTCGTGTTTTTTTTACCGTTCCGGACGCATTCCCGGTGCTTTCAGTCCCGGACGTGGGCTTTGGCGTGCTCCAGCCAGCGTGACCGGGTGTAAAGCACGATCATGGCCGTCAGGCTCAGCACCCAGGAGACCGGATAGGACCAGGTGATGCCGTCCAGCGAATTCCAGACCGGCACTACGAAGGAGATCCAGAGGATACGCACCAGGCAGATCCCGATGATCACGATGACCGTCGGCCTGAAGGTCTCTCCCACGCCCCGCAGAATGCCGGACAGGACGTCTATCACGGCATAGCAGACGTAGAAAGGCATCGTGATCCAGGCGACGTGATACGCCGTCTCGATTACCTCCGGATCGTCCGAGAAAAGATGCAGCAGCTGACGGCCGAAGCCCAGAAGCGCGGCGGACAGAAAAAGCGCGATGCCGCAGTTCAGGAACAGGCCTACCTTCAGGCTTTTCTTCAGACGTTCGTACTTTCCGGCGCCGAAGCACTGGCCGGAAAAGGCGCAGACCGCGATGTTGAAGGCGTTCGTGGAGACCCAGAAGGCGCCGCCCAGCTTTCCTTCCGCAGTCCAGCCCGCCACGACCGTAGCCCCCAGGCCGTTGACCGCCGCCTGGATGATCATGTTGGAAACGGAATACATGCTGGATTGGATCCCGGAGGGAAGGCCTATCTGCAGTGTCCGCGTCAGGGACGGCCAGTCGATCCCGATCCTGCGGAACTCGAAACGGAAGCTGTCCCTGGAACGGATCAGCACCCACATCGACATCACGGCGCTGGCGAGCTGGGACAGAACGGTGCCGAGAGCGACGCCGGCAACACCCATGTGCAGCACGGCGACGAACAAAAGGTTCAGGCCGATATTCAGGAAGAAGCAGACGATCAGGAAATAAAGCGGATGGCGGGAATCTCCCACGGCCCGGAGGACGCCGGAGGCGATGTTATAGATCAGCAGGGGGATCGCTCCGAGGAAGTATATCCGCATGTAGATGACGGCCAGCGGAAGGATCTCCGGCGGCGTGTTCATCTTCGTTAAGGCCCAGGGCGTGATCAGGTAACCGAATACGGTCAGGAAGATCCCGGCCAGAAAGTAGAAACTGATGACCGTGTGCACCGTCATGCCCATGCGCCGTTCGTCCTTCGAACCGAAGAGCTGGGAGATCACGACCGACGAGCCGGAAGCCAGTCCCACCACGAATCCGACGATCAGGTTGATCAGGACGGCCGTCGCGCCGCCGACCGCGCCAAGCGCGTAGGTCCCTTCATATTTTCCGATAACGATGGCGTCGACGGTGTTGTAGAGCTGCTGCAGCAGCATTCCAAACAGGATCGGAAAGAAAAACTGCATCAGCCTTCCCGCGATGGGGCCCTCCGTCATATCGATCGATTTATTGTTAGCAGTCATCTTTTTCAGTACCCGGGATCATGACAGCTTCCGGATCACAGCCTCCGCGCATTTTAAACCGTCCACCGCCGCCGAGGTGATGCCGCCCGCATAGCCGGCGCCTTCGCCGCAGGGATAGAGACCTTTTATATTGCTCTCTCCGGCCGTATCGCGAAGGATCCGCACCGGTGAGGAGGTTCGGCTTTCCACGCCGCAGAGCAGCGCGTCAGGCAGGGCATAGCCCGGCATCTTCCGGTCAAAGTGTGGCATCGCTTCCCGCAAAGACCCGGAGATCAGCTCAGGCAGAATACCGCAGAGTTCAGCCGGGGCGAAAGCGCCGCGGACGGCAGGCGCAACGCTGCCGGGATCCGTACGGAAACGCGCGGCCGCAAAATCCTCCCAGCGCTGGGTCGGAACGGCGCCGCCGGCAGCCAGATAAGCAGCCCGCTCAAGCCTTTCCTGCTCCTCCATGCCGCCGAAAAGACCCCCGGCAAAATCGGAAGGATTCAGCTGCACCACCAGCGCGGAATTGGCGTTCTCTCCGGCCCGGTCGGCGTAGCTCATGCCGTTGACGCAGAGCCGGCGGGGCTCGCTGGAAGCGTTCACCACGTAGCCGCCCGGACACATGCAGAAGGAAAAGACGCCGCGGCCTTCCTTCGTACGGGCCGTCAGTTTATAATCCGCCGGCGGCAGATAGTCAAATTCGCCGCCGTACTGGATCCTGTCGATCAGTTTCTGCGGATGCTGGATGCGCAGCCCCATCGCAAAGCCCTTGGCTTCCATCTTAACGCCCTGCGCATAAAGGGTCCGGATCAGCTCCCGCGCACTGTGGCCGGGTGCCATGATCACGGCGTCGGCCGGCAGAATTGCCTCCCGTCCTCTGAGCAGATCCTCCGTTTTCAGGCCGCATACCGCCCCGTTTTCCGTGACCAGTTCTTTTACACGGCAGTGATACCGGATCTGAGCGCCGTCCCGCAAGATCTCCTCCCGGAGGCCTTTCACGACCCGCTCCAGCACGTCGGTTCCCAGATGCGGCTTCGCGTCGGAAAGGATTAACGGATCCGCGCCGGCTTCGACCATCTTCTGGAGCATGTATTCGATGCGGCCATCAGGATCGCGGATCCCGGTGTTCAGCTTTCCGTCGGAGAAAGTCCCGGCACCGCCTTCGCCGAACTGCACGTTGGAATACGGCTTTAAGGCCGCTCCGCTCCAGAAGGAGGATACGTCCTTTTTTCTCTCTTCCACGGGCGCTCCCTGCTCCAGCAGCAGCGGTTTGATTCCCGCCTTTGCCAGTGACAGCGCGGCAAAAAGTCCGGCCGGACCGGCGCCGACGACGATGACGTTCCGTTCGCCGCTTCCGTTCCAGGCCGGCGGTTCATATCGGGCAGCCTGCACGCTTTCCGCCTGCAGACGGCGGTGCGAGCGCAGCCAGGACTCCTCCTTCCGGCTGTTTCCCAGTTCGCATTCCACGGAGAACACGTAGAACAGACACGGTTTTTCCCGTGCGTCCAGCGAGCGCCTGATCACACGGGCACTGCGGCTGCGGTCCGGCAGCAGCGCATCAAGACGCTTTTTCAGCGCTTCCTGCACTTCCTGTTCCGGTCCGGCCGGGATCTTTATCTGATGGATCCGAAGCATGAAACCTCCTGAAAACCGTCAACACGCGCCCGCCGCGCGGCATGACAAAACCGCCCGCTTATTTATGTTCCCCTATGATCTTTTCCATCCAGATCATGTTGTACCATCGCCCGAATTTGTATCCGCAGCGATGAAACTCCCCCACTTTGGCATAGCCCATATGCCGGTGGAACGCCTCGCTGTTCTTCGTCAGATATTCATCCTCTTCGATCGGGTCCCCGATACAGGCATACAGGTTGATGATCCCCTGTTTTCGAAGCGCCTCTTCCAGCGCTTCATACAGAGCTCTGCCGTAACCCTTTCCCTTAGCCTTGCGGTCCACGTAGACCGTCACCTCGCAGGAATGGTCATACGCTGCGCGTCCCTTAAAGACGCCGGCGTAGGCGTAGCCCACAATGACGCCGTCCTCTTCCGCTACCAGATACGGATACTTTTCCAGTATGTGCGCGATCCGCCGCCTGAATTCTTCCGGGGACGGAACGTCGTACTCAAAGGAGATCGCCGATTTCTCGACGTAATACGCGTAGATCTCCAGAAGTCTTCCGGCATCCTTTTCCGTAGCACTGCGGATATGCATCCTTCTTCCTTCCCTTTCCGTGTCTGACCAGGCATTCCCCGATGACGGCCTTTATTTATGGTACGGCTCCCCTCTTGCGATGCGGAAGCTCCGGTAGATCTGCTCCAGCAGGATCACGCGCATCAGCTGGTGCGGGAAGGTCAGCTTCGAAAAACTGATCTTCTCGTCTGCCCGGCTAAGGACTGCGTCCGAAAGGCCCAGCGACCCGCCGATGATAAAGACCAGATGGCTGCTGCCGGCCAGCGTCAGCTCCGACAGATGCTTCGATAGCCCCAAAGAATCGTAAGCCTTCCCATCGATGGCCAGGGCGATAACCCGCGCGCCGGACGGAATCTTTGCCAAAATACGTTCGCTTTCTTTTTCTTTGATCTGCGCTTCCTGCCGCGGCGAAGCATTTTCCGGCGTCGGTTCGTCCTCCGCCTCAATAATGCTCAGCTCGCAGTAGCGCGACAGCCGTTTCGCATACTCACGGACAGCTTCCGTATAAAATTTTTCCTTGATTTTTCCTACCGCCAGAACGGTGATCTTCATAGCTGTCCCCCTGCCGCGGCCTTCCGAGGCTCCGCGTCGTGATCTGTTCCTATAATCTACCACAGTTCCGTTATTTTTTCCACCTTATGAGTATGAACATTTGCCGTTTCCGTCATATTTCCATCTCGCACAACCGCCGCTTTTGTGCTATACTCTCGGCATCAAAAGAAAGGAGCCCGCTATGAGCCGCATCCTGAAAGCCGAAGAAAGACATATTCCCGAACTGCTGCGTCTGCTGGTACAGGTGAATATGGTGCACCACGAAGGCCGGCCGGATCTTTTCAAGGGGCCGACTACGAAGTACGATGCGGACGGGCTTAAGAAGCTTCTCGCCTCCCCGGATCACCGGATCTTCGTCTGTGAGGAGGACGGCGCCGTGCTCGGCTACGCGATGTGCGAACTTGAGATCACGGAAGAAACGCGCCTGCTGCAGCCGCTCAGAACGCTGTATATCGACGATATCTGCGTAGATGAAGCCGTGCGCCGCCGGCACGTCGGACAGGCGCTGTTCGGGCGGGTCAGAGAAGAAGCCGCCGCCCTTGACTGCGGCCGCGTCACGCTGAACGTCTGGGAGCTCAATGCCGGCGCGCGCCGCTTCTACGAATCCCTCGGAATGCTTCCCTTAAAGACGACCATGGAACTGCGCCTCGGCGCTGAAAGATAAAGGAGGAACACATGCCTCAGTTTCACAGTACAAACAATTACGTCGCGTCCCCGGAGCTGATCGGCGCCGTCAACATCGCCATGACGCTGGAAAAGCCGCTTCTGATCAAAGGCGAGCCCGGCACAGGCAAGACCATGCTGGCCGAAGCCGTCGCAGACGCGCTCGGCCGCAGGCTCATCATCTGGAATATCAAATCCACCACCAAGGCGCAGGACGGGCTCTACGTTTACGACGTGGTGCAGCGCCTTTACGACAGCCAGTTCGGCGGCAAGGAGGTGGATAACATCGGGCAGTACATCAAGCTCGGCAAGCTCGGCGAAGCCTTCTCCAGCGAGCAGCCGGTGATCCTGCTGATCGACGAGATCGATAAGGCGGATCTGGAGTTCCCGAACGATCTTCTCTGGGAGCTGGACAAGATGGAGTTCTACATCCCGGAGACCAAGCAGACCGTCCGCGCGAAGCATCGCCCGGTGGTCATCATAACCTCCAACGCGGAAAAGGAGCTGCCGAACGCCTTCCTTCGCCGCTGCATCTTCCACTATATCGCCTTCCCGGATCAGGACCAGATGGAGAAGATCCTGCAGGTGCATTTCAGCAAGCTGGACGAGAAGCTCCTGCAGCAGGCCATGGAAGCCTTTTACTGGCTCCGCTCGATCGACGGGATCGAAAAGAAGCCTTCCACCTCCGAACTGGTCGACTGGGTGCGTGCGCTTACGGTTAGCGGGATTCCGGTCAGCCGGATCCGCAGGGAAATTCCCTTCGCGGGCGTTCTGCTGAAGAAGGATAAGGACCTCGCAACGATGGAGAGGCGGCTGAAGTAATACATTTATGTTTATTGCCTTCTTTTATCTCCTGAAGAATCACGGCTTCCAGGTCTCCCTGACCGAGTGGGTGACGCTGCTGGACGGCCTTCTGGCCGGCCTGCATCACTCCTCGCTGACCGGCTTTTATGACCTGTGCCGCGCCGTGCTCGTCAAATCCGAAGCGGACTACGATAAGTTCGACCGGATCTTTTTGGAGTACTTCAAAGGCATCCCCTTTGAGGACGAGCTGCCCGATGAGCTGATGCGCTGGCTTGAAAAGCCGCAGGACGTGCTGGATTCTTTCCGCGCTTTCCTGGCGGATCAGGGTTACCAGCCGAAGGAGATCGAGGAGATCCTGAAAATGTTCGAGGAGCGTTTAAAGGAGCAGACCGAGGAGCACAACGGCGGCTCCTACTGGATCGGTACAGGCGGCTACTCCAATTTCGGCCACAGCGGACACAGCCCTCAGGGCATCCGCGTGGGCGGCGTTTCCCGCTACCGCCGCGCTTTTCAGGTAGCCGGCGAGCGGCGCTTCCGCGACTTCCGGACGGACAACACGCTTGATACCCGCCAGTTCCAGATGGCCTTCCGCCTGCTGCGCCAGTATTCGGACCAGACCCTGGGCGACAAGACCGAATTCGACGTGGACGGCACCATCCACGATACGGCCGACAGCGGCGGCATGCTGAAAGTCAAATACCGCCGGCCCCGTACGAATACCGTAAAACTGCTGATGCTGATGGACTCCGGCGGCTCCATGGAATACTATTCGAGCCTCTGCTCGCGGCTCTTCCAGGCAGCGGAAAACTCCAACCATTTCAAGGAACTGCATATTTACTATTTCCACAACTGCGTGTACCGGAACCTTTATACCGACCCGCGTCTTTCCTGGTCGAAACGCGTTCCTACCGAGTGGGTGCTGAAGAATTTCGGCAGCGAATACAAGCTGATCATGGTCGGCGACGCCCTGATGGATATGTATGAGCTGCGCGGCAACGGCTACGGCTACTACTTCGAGAAGAACGAAAAGAGCGGCATGGACTGGCTGAAGCTCTTCCGCAAGCAGTATGATCACAGCATCTGGCTCAATCCCGAACCGGCGCCTCTGCCGAACGGCTACTGGGGCCAGAGCTATTTCCACATCGCCAAAGTCTTTCCGATGTATCCTCTCACGCTGGACGGCTTAAAAGAGGCCATGCACGCGCTTTTAGTGCAGCGGTAAGCCCCTTCTTTTCCGGAATCCGTACGCATTTCCTCCCTTTTTCTCATTTTACTTGCCAAAACTTCCGTAATTTGCTATAAGTGTATTTGTGGATTTATGCGTCCGCATCTTTCATGGTATATAGAAACTGGAAAGGAGAAAATTATGAAGAAGTTTTTATCGATCCTGCTCTGCACGGCTCTGATCCTGGGCCTTGCTGCCTGCGGATCCAAACAGCCTGAAACCGAAGCCCCCACCGAAGCTCCGAAGACGACCGAGGCGCCTCAGACGACGGAAGCGCCTACGGTAAAGCCTACCGATACGCCGGCCGAGACGACTGCCGCCCCCACGCAGCCGCCCGTTACCGAGCCTGCTCCGACCGAACCTCCGGTCACTGAACCCGCTCCCACCGAGCCTGCTCCGACCGAACCTCCGGTCACTGAACCTGCTCCCACCGAGCCTCCCGTGACTGAACCCGCTCCGACCGACCCCGTCTCCGGGCTTGATCCGAATGCCAAGCCGGAAGAGGTCTTCCAGGCGATGATCGAAAACGTGGCGAATATCGTCAGAGCCATCCGCCATCAGGAAGCCGAGCCGGTCCAGCTCTCTCTCTCCGCTTCCGGCGAAGGCAAGCTCACGCTCAGCTTCGATTTAAACGGCCAGATCGAAGAACTGGTCCTGGCTGCCGACGGCAGAGCCGAAGGGATCGTCGATACGGAAAAGGGTATCCATATCGCAGCGGAATACAGCGAAAACCTCAGCAGCCTGATCGTCATGTTCATGGGCGGCGAGGCCGAGACCAATACGGAAAAGATCGAGTATTACGTTGATTTTGAAAACAGCCGCAGCTATCAGATGACGGAAAGCGAAGGCCAGTGGTACTACAGCGACGTTGAGATCTACGACGATACCCCCGTCGAGACCGGCGAAGCGGACATCAACCTCATCTACCAGGAATACACCTTCGGGATCGAAGGCGATTATTACGTATTTGAAGGCCCGCTGAATATCGCGGGTCTGTCGGGCCAGACCGGCGAGGCAGCTTCCGAGACCATGAGTTCTCTGCCGCTGGATGCGCTGACCGTCAATTTCAAGCTCATGATCGACGGGCAGATGCGCCTGTGCGCCATCATTTTTGAGGCTGCGGAAACCTCGCTAAATCTCGGCGAAGCGCTGACGGAAGGCGTCGCCGGCGCGCTCAACACCTTGAAAGGCGAGATCCTTGTTTCATACGAGCCGGTCGAATACGTTCTTCCCGAGGAAGTAAAGGAAAATGCGATCGATATTTCCGAATACGATCCCTATGACGACAACGGCCACGCCTGGTCGAACAACAAATTCGTCACGGACAACGAGGTCCTCGTCGACAACGATGTTTTGACCATGACCGCCGTCAGCGTCGAAGACAGCTGGCTGGGCCTGAATCTGAACCTCCGCGTGGAAAACAAGGCGGATTACAAGATCGCCCTGGATTTCAAGGCCGTTTCCGTCAACGGCTATTCCTGCGACATCTTCGAGTATGAGACCGTCGAAAAGAACGAGACCTCTGAATTCACGGTCCAGCTCGACGAGGACGATCTGAATCTGATCGGCGTCAAGTCCATCGATGAAGTCAGGATCCTGTTCTCCGTCAGCAACAACGATAAATACGAAACGATCGGCCAGGAAAGCGCCGTCTTCTATCCGACCGGCCTGACAGCCGAAGAGATCGTTTATCCGGAACGCAAGTCCAATCCGAGAGAAAACGTGATCGTCGACAATGACGACGTCCTGATCATCTTTATCCAGGGCGAAAAGGATCCTTACTTCGGCTACGAGCTTCTCAGCTACGTGGAGAACAGAAGCGACAAGAATCTCGCACTGCGCTTTGAAAACGTCACCATAAACGATATCGAATACACCACTTACTGGAGTAACGATATCATGAGCGGCTTCAAGGGGTACTTCACGGATTACTTCTCCATCGATACGATCGAAGTCAGCGAAGTCACGAAGATCACGGCCTCTCTGGAGATCAGTGACGACGACGATTTCTGGGCGGATCCGATCGCGACACTGGGGATCATCTACGAGCCGTAAGCGGAAAAGACTGCAGCCTTTACGAACAGCAAAAGGCCGGGGCGGAAATACCGCCCCGGCTCTTTTCTTATCCGATTCCCTTATTCGTGCAAAAACTGCCGGCAGAGGTCCAGCAGATGCTGCAGCAGGATTTCTTCTCCGGGATAATCTGTCTTCCGGATCCAGACAGCTTCCTTTTCCCGCTTGAACCAGGTGACCTGCCGCTTGGCGTAATGACGTGAGGCCAGTTTGATCTGCCTGACGGCCTCCTCCTTCGTGCAGCTGCCGCGCAGAGATCCGGCCAGCTCCTTGTAGCCGATGCTCTGCATGGCGGTGGCGTCAGCCGGGATCCCCTGTGAAAGAAGACGTTCCGTTTCCTCCTCCAGCCCCTCTTCCATCATCCGATCCACACGCTTTTCAATGCGCCTGTACAGCTCCGCCCGGGGCAGATCCAGTACGAGATACAGGACCCGGTAGGGGCTTTCCTGCTCTCCCTGCGCCTCGTTCAGAAACGAGATGGGCTTTCCCGTCTCCTCAAAATACTCCAGCGCCCGAATCACGCGCTTGATATTGTTCGGATGGATGGCAGCGGCCGAGGCGGGATCGACGTCCTTAAGACGCCGGTGCAGAGCTTCCGCGCCTTCCGTTTCAGCCGTCCGGCGGTATTTATCCCTGAGCGGGCTGTCTTCCGTTTTTTCGGAGAAGTCCAGATCTTTCAGCAGCGCCTGAATGTAAAAGCCGGTGCCGCCGACGATCAGCGGGATCTTCCCGCGGGAATGGATCCCGCGAACGGTCTCCCGGGCAAGGCTGACGTAACGGGCTATGCTGAAATTCTCGGACGGATCCGCCACGTCTATCATATGGTGCGGCACCCGCGCGCGTTCGGAAGGAGAAGCTTTGGCGGTTCCGATATCCATGCCGCGGTAGACCTGCATGGAATCCGCACTGACGATCTCCGCGTCAAGCGCTTCGGCCAGGCGCAGAGACAGTTCCGTCTTTCCCACGGCCGTCGGTCCGGCCAGCACGATCACGGGCGGCTTCATACGATCCTCTTGAATTTCTTTTCCAGCTCGGTCCGGCTCATGCGGATCATGGTCGGCCGGCCGTGCGGGCAGGTGTAGGGATTCTGCAGCGTCAGAAGCTCCCGGATCAGGGCTTCCGCTTCCTCAAACGCGAGCGGGTCGTTTCCCTTGACCGCCGCCTTGCAGCTCATGGTCGCGACTTTGGCGTCGATGGTGCTGAGAGCCGTCGCTCGCTGCTCGCTGAGTTCGTCCAGCATCTGAATAAACAGCTCCCGCGCCGAAAGGGAAAAGAGATTGTCCGGTACGGCGTCCACGCGGATCTCGCGTTCTCCCAGCGGCGATATCTCAAAGCCGAGCTCTTCAAAGACTTCCGTATTCCGCCGGAGCGCGTCCTGCTGGACTCCCGTCAGGGAAATGACGAGCGGCGGCAGAAGCATCTGCGAGGTCGCCTCTTTTTTTGCCAGGGAACGCATGGTGCGCTCATAAAGGATCTTTTCGTGGACCGCGTGCTGATCCGCGATCAGGAACCAGCCTTCGTATTCGATAAGCCAGTAGGTTTTGAATATCTGCCCCAGCAGGCGGAAGGAGGACATGTTTTTCGGCTGGATGATCTTCTCCTCAAAGAGGTTCTGCTGCTCTGCTTCCACGATGCGGGGCACGGGAAGTGTCAGAGAGCTTTTCTTTGCCTCCGATCCTTCCGGCGTTTCCGCTGCGGCTGTCTGATCCGCCTGCAGGTTCTGCTGAATCTTCTGCTCCTGTTTTTCCTGCTCGGCTACGGCAGCCGCCTCGGCATCTTCCTCTCTGCGCCGCGCGATCTCCCGGTCGAACATCTGCTCAAACAGGCGGCGGTCGTTTGCAGTCCGATAATCCACCTCCTCGCGAATGCGAGGTTCAGGCATTACGGAGTAATGCCTCCCCTCCTCGCGAACGCGAGGTTCCGGCATTACGGAGTAATGATTCCCCTCTTCGCGAACGCGGGGCTCAGGCTCTCTCTGGATCTTTTGGGGAGCAGGGGCAGCGTCCTTCGTCCCCTCCTCCGGGATCAGATCCTGCGCATAAAGCGCTTCCCTGACGCCCCGGTAGATGATATCGAACACTTCCTTCTCGCTGCGGAAGCGGACCTCGGTCTTCTGCGGATGCACGTTGACGTCCACCTGCGAAGCGTCCATGGTCAGCTGCAGTACCGCCACGGGGAATTTGTGCTGCATCGTCAGGCCGTGATAGGCCTGCTCGATGGCCTTCATCATCATGGGATTCTTTACAAAGCGACCGTTTACGAAGCAAAGCTCGCCGCCCCGGTTGCCCCGGTTGATGACGGGCTCTCCCACGAAGCCGCTCAGCTTCATATCGCCGGTCTCGAAATCCACCGGCCTCAGATGGCTGGCCACTTCCCGTCCGAACAGGGTATAGATGATCTCCTTCATCCCGTAGCTGCCGCTGGTCTGCAGGCGCAGCTTTCCGTCCGTCACCAGGCGCATGGCGACGCCGGGCCGGCTTAAGGCAAGCTGTTCCATGAGCGTGACGACGTAGGAAGTCTCTGTCTGCGCGGATTTGAGGAATTTCCGTCGTACCGGCGTGTTGTAAAAGAGATCCCGCACCGTAAAACGGGTACCCTGGGGCGCGGCAACGTCGCCGCTGTCGATCTCGGCGCCGCCTTCTATCACGTAGCGGAAGCCCGACAGCGATTCCTTCGTCCGTGTGATCAGCTCGACCTTTGCCACGGAAGCGATGCTGGAAAGCGCTTCTCCTCTGAAGCCCAGCGAATGCAGATCAAAGAGATCCTCCGCACTTTCGATCTTGCTGGTGGCATGGCGGAAAAAGGCGATCTGCACCTGGTCCGCGGGGATCCCGCAGCCGTTGTCCGTCACACGGATCTGATCGATCCCGCCGCCCAGAAGCTCCACGGCGATCGAATCAGCGCCGGCATCCAGCGCGTTTTCCACCAGTTCCTTCACGACGGATAAAGGCCGTTCGATCACCTCGCCGGCCGCGATCTGGTCTATGGTCTGTTCATCTAAAATCCGGATCTGAGGCATACTCTCTCCTACGGTCAGAAGCGGATGGAGCTCCCGCGGAAATCCACCTTGCTTTCATACGCGGCTTTCATGGCCGACACAAAATAATCCGCATCCCGGCTGCCCATCGTTTCGAAGGAGGAATGCATCGCCAGCTGCGCCATCCCGATATCCACCGTATAGACCGGCGTATCCAGATCGGCGATCAGTCCCAGCGTGCCGCCTCCGCGCATGTCCGGACGGTTCGAATAATGCTGGACCGGGACACCTGCGCGGGAACAGATCTCGCTGAAGATCGCGGAAGAGACCGCATCCGTCGCATAGAGAGGCGAGTGCTTGATCACGACGCCGCCGTTCAGGACCGGCGCCTCGTTGACGTCCGCAATTTCAGGATGGGACGGGTGCTTGGCGTGGCCGTTGTCGCAGGAAAGCATCCAGCTGTTGTCCAGAAGGCCCAGATGCTGCGCCGGGCTCAAGTACAGGGATTCGGAGATCATCTTCAGGATGCGGGGCAGGAAATCGGAAGCCGCTCCCTGCTTCGTACCGGAGCCGATCTCCTCGTTGTCAAAAACGCAGAGGACCGGAACGCGGTCCGTCTCTCTCGCCAGCAGGAAGCCCTCCGTGCAGGCGAAAACGCAGCCCAGATCGTCAAAGCGCGGGCTCGAAGCGAACTCGCCGTTCGGTCCCCAGACGGTCCCGGGCTGATTATTGTAAAGATACAGGTCGGAGGAAACGATATCCTTCGGCTCGGCGCCTGCCGCCCGGGCAATCTCCTCGGCAAAGCTGCCGGCGGAATCCTTTTCCGCATAAAGCGCCACGAGATCCTTGGCCGGATCGTACTTCAGGTTATCGTTCATGCCACGCTGCATGTGGATCGCCAGGTTCGGGATCAGCGCGCAGTCATCCTGCAGGTCTACCAGGCAGGTCTTCAGGCCCCCCGCGGTCCGGACCAGCACACGGCCGGCGATGCTTAACGGCCGGTCCACCCAGCTCGCATTGATCATGCCGCCGTAGCGTTCGGACTCCAGACGGATGTACGGACCGGCCAGTTCCGCGTGGTCGCGGATCCTAAGGCAGGGGCTGTCCGAATGGCTCGCCGAGATCACAAAGCCCTTCGGTGCGTTCTGCGGCACACGGAAGGCGATCAGGGAAGAACCATTGCGGGTCATATAATAGCGGCCGCCGGGCACCAGTTCCCATTCGGAAGCGGGCAGCTCCACGTAGCCTTCCGCCTCCAGACGTTTTCTTACGTTCTCCACCGCGAAAAAGCATACGGGACTTTTCCGGATAAATGACAGCATTTCCTTGATCATGTTTCTTTCTCTCCTATACCCTGTTTCTTATATCACTCTGCAGTCTGTACAGCGTGTTCAGCGCCTGCTTCGGCGTCATTTCCTCCAGATCCATCTCCTCGATCTCCCGGATGATGGCCTCGTCGTCCGCCGCTCCGAACAGCGACATCTGCCCGCGGTCCACCTCGTCCGGCCGTTTGATGAGCGGCGCTTTCTCCGGGACGGTCCCGCTGCTTTCGGCGATCTCGGCCGCCCGTCGCGAAATGTCCGCATCCGTCAGTTCGTCCAGGATCTCGCGGGCCCGCTTCAGGACGCCGTCCGGCAGGCCGGCCAGCCTGGCGACCTGTATGCCGTAGCTCTTGTCCGCGCCGCCCGGGATGATCTTGCGAAGAAAGACGACCGTTTCGCCCTGCTCCTTGACGGCCACGCAGTAGTTATGCACGCCGGACACGCTGCCTTCGAGCTCCGTCAGCTCGTGATAGTGCGTCGCGAAAAGCGTCTTGCAGCCCTGCAATTTCGGAGAAGCCATGTGCTCCACCACCGACCAGGCGATGGACAGGCCGTCGAAGGTGCTGGTGCCGCGGCCGATCTCGTCCAGGATCACAAGGCTGCGTCTGGTCGCGTGCCGCAGGATGTTGGCCACCTCCGTCATCTCCACCATGAAAGTGCTCTGGCCCGAAGCCAGATCGTCCGAAGCGCCGACCCGCGTGAAGATCCGGTCGCAGAGGCAGATATCCGCGCTTTCGGCCGGTACGAAGGAGCCCATCTGCGCCATCAGCACGATCAGCGCCGTCTGACGCATATAGGTGGATTTGCCGGCCATGTTCGGGCCGGTGATGATGGAGAGCCGGTGATCGCCGCTGTCGAGATAAGTGTCGTTGGCGATAAAGCTATCGCCCTCCAGCATCTGCTCCACGACGGGATGGCGGCCTTCTTTGATGTTCAGCACGCCCTTGTCGTTGATCTGCGGCCGCACGTACCGGTTCCGGTCGGCCACGAGCGCCAGCGAGACCAGCGCGTCCAGCGCGGCCACGGCCTGCGCCGTGCGCTTTAAACGGGGCGTTTCGCCGACCAGCGTGTTCCGAACGTCGGTGAAGAGCTCGTATTCAAGCGCGACGCTCTTATCCTGCGCGCCGACGATCACGTCTTCCAGTTCCTTTAAGCGCGGCGTGGTGTAGCGCTCCGCGCCGACCAGCGTCTGCTTGCGGATGAAATACTCCGGGACCAGGTCCTTGTAGGAATTCGTGACTTCAAAGTAGTAGCCGAAGACCTTGTTGTACTTGATTTTCAGGTTTTTGATGCCGCTGCTCTCCCGTTCCTTCGCTTCCAGATCCAGCAGCCAGTCCTTGCCTTCCGTGGAGGCGCTGTGCAGGCGGTCGTTTTCCTCGCTGTAGCCGGGTTTTATGATTCCGCCCTCACGGACCGTGAGCGGCGGATCGTCCACGATGGCCCGCTCCAGCAGATCCGTCATGTCCTCCAGCGGATCCATTTCGGCGTTCAGGCGCTTTAAGAGCGCCGCCTTCTTGCCGCTTAAGACCTGCTTTATCGGCGGGATCATCTTCAGGGACTGCTTTAGGGCGATCATGTCGCGCGGATTCGCGCTGCCGAAGGCCAGCCGTCCGATCAGGCGCTCCAGATCGTAGATGGGACCGAGATATTCCCGCAGTTCTTCCCGGTCGATGACGGCGCCGTTCAGTTCTTCTATCGCATCCTGACGGGCAACGATCTCGCTTTTCTTTAAGAGCGGCTGCTCGATGAAGCTTCTTAAAGCCCGGGCGCCCATGGCGGTCGAGGTCTTGTCCAGCACCCACAGCAGCGAACCGCGCTTGTTCTTGTCGCGGATAGTCTCCGTAAGCTCCAGGTTCCGGCGGGCGGTCGAATCCAGCAGCATGTAGCTGCCGGGATTGTACAGCTTCAGCTGATCGATATGCTTTAAGCTGTTTTTCTGCGTTTCTTCCAGATATTTCAGGAGCGCGCCGGCGGCCAGCAGTCCGGAGGGGTAATCGCCCAGGCCGAGCGCGTTTACATGGCCGACGGAAAAATGCTTCCTGATAAGAGCTGCCGCTTCGCTTTCGCGGTAATAGCGGGCCGGCAGCGGTGTAACGGCCGGCGCCCTTCCGCCCTGCCCGAGTTCCGCGCCGCTGATCAGGAAGGCTTCGTTGACGACGAGCTCGGAGGGTGAAAAGCGGCTGATCTCATTCTGCATGGATTCCGCGTTTTTGAGCTCTCCGACCATGAATTCGCCCGTGCTGACGTCGGTGACGGCCAGTCCGAAGCATCTGTCTTCCGCGAACAGAGACATCAGGTAGTTGTTTTTCTTTTCGTCAAGAGCCTCCGAGCTGATATTGGTGCCGGGCGTGATGACCCGGATGACTTCGCGTTTGACCAGGCCTTTGGCAAGCTTCGGATCTTCCATCTGCTCCGCGATGGCGACCTTGTATCCTTTTTCGATGAGTCGGTTGACGTAGGAATCGACCGCATGGTAAGGAACACCGCACATGGGTGCGCGTTCCTCCAGGCCGCAGTCCTTGCCGGTCAGCACCAGATCCAGCTCTTTGGAGACGGTTTTGGCGTCGTCAAAAAACATCTCGTAGAAGTCGCCGAGGCGGTAGAACAGGATACAATCCCTGTTCTCTTCCTTGGTGGCCAAATAATGCTGCATCATGGGTGATATCATAACTGAACCCTTTCACCGATATAGTAAAACCCGTGCACTTCTTTCAGCTGCACGTCCGCGATCGTCCCGATGAGGCTTTCGTCCCCGGGAAAGTGGACCATCACGTTGTTGGAGAGGCGCCCGGTGACGCGGCCGGGGACCTGCGGATCGATCCCTTCGACCAGGGCCGGCATCGTTTTCCCGACGTCCCGCCCGCTTTCTTCGGCGCCGATCTTCTGCACGAGATCCAGAAGGCGCGCGAAGCGTTCCTTTATGAGCGCCGGCGGGACCTGTTCCATCTTTGCGGCAGGCGTGCCGGTACGGGGACTGTAGATAAACGTGAAGGCGCTGTCGAAGCGGACCTGGCGGACCACGTCCAGCGTTTCCTCAAAGTCTTCTTCGGTCTCGCCGGGGAAGCCGACGATGATATCCGTGGTCAGGGAGATGCCAGGCACCGCTTCCTTTATCCGCCGGGTAAGATCAAGATAACTTTCCTTCGTATAGTGCCGGTTCATCTGCTTCAAGATGCGGCTGGAGCCGCTCTGCAGAGGCAGATGCAGATGCCGGCAGACCTTTGGATTCCGCGCGATCACTTTGATCAGTTCGTCGGAAAGGTCCTTCGGGTGCGAGGTCATGAAGCGGACGCGCTCGATCCCGGAGATCTTGCAGACCTCTTCCAGGAGCTCCGCAAAGCTGACCTTTTCCTCCAGCCCTTTGCCGTAGGAGTTGACGTTCTGGCCCAGCAGCATGATCTCGATGACACCGTCTTTGGCCAGCCGCCTTACCTCGCAGAGGATCTCTTCCGGCTTCCGGCTCCGCTCCCGGCCGCGCACGTAAGGCACGATGCAGTAGGTGCAGAAATTGTCGCAGCCGTAGCTGATATTGACGCCGGATTTGTAAGGGACCTCCCGTTTGACGGGCAGATCCTCCACGATCTTTTCGGCCTTGTCCCAGACTTCGAAGACGCGCCGGCCGCTTTCCATGCGCTGCGCCAGCAGAGCCGGGAAACGGTACAGGTTGTGCACGCCGAATACGACGTCCACGAAGGAATAGGTCAGGCGGATGCGCTCCACCTCATCCTTTTCCTGCATCATGCAGCCGCAGAGCGCGATCAATTTTAGGGGATGCTCGCGCTTCATGCTGTTCAGGTGCCCCAGATGCCCGTAGAGTCGTTCGTTGGCGTTTTCGCGCACCGTGCAGGTGTTGATCACGACGAGATCCGCTTTTTCGTCGTCGGATTCCTCAAAGCCGGCGGTCATCAGAATGCCGAGAAGCTTTTCCGAGTCGCGGGCATTCATCTGGCAGCCGAAAGTGACCACGCAGGCAGTGGGCCGTCGGCCCAGCCTGTCCGCATAGCGCTCGGTCTCCGTCTTCAGTTTTTCGAGTTCCAAAACGTCGTATTCGGGCATGATCGCTTATCTCTTCAAAAGCGGCAGGATCTCCAGCAGTTCCTGCGGCACGTCTTTCTTCATTGCCAGCGCCTCGTTGATATCGTAGTCCACGACCTCATCGTGCTTCAGCGCGATGATGCGGTTTCTGGCGCCGGCGGCCAGCAGACTTACCGCGCGGACACCCATCTGGGTCGCCAGCAGTCTGTCCCGGCAGGTCGGGGATCCGCCCCGCTGCAGGTAGCCGAGGATCGTTGCCCGGGTCTCCACGCCGGTCGCGGCCTCGATCCGCTCGGCCATCTCCTCGGAATGGCCTACGCCCTCCGCGTTGATGATGATGTGATGCTTCTTTCCGGCCTTGCGGTTCTTGATGACCCGCTCAAACACGGCTTTTTCGTCGCCGTTGTAAAGCTCCGGCAGCAGGATATCCTCCGCGCCGGTGGAGATCCCGCAGTGCAGCGCGATGTATCCAGCGCTGCGTCCCATAACCTCCACGATGCTGCAGCGCTCGTGGGAGGAGGAAGTGTCGCGGATCTTATCCACCGCCTCCATGGCGGTGTTGACGGCCGTATCGAAGCCGATGGAATAATCCGTGCAGGGAATGTCCAGATCGATGGTCCCGGGGATGCCGATCACGTTGATGCCCAGATTCGCCAACGCCTGCGCGCCGCGGAAGGAGCCGTCCCCGCCGATCACGACCAGCGCGTCCATTTCCTTTTCCCGGCAGATCGAAGCCGCCCTGGCCTGGCCGCCGACCGTCATCATCTCTTCGCTGCGGGCCGTATAGAGAATGGTGCCGCCGCGCCCGATGATCTCGGATACGCTGGAGGAAGTCATCTCCCGCGTTTCTCCGTTCATCAGCCCCGCATAGCCGCGCAGAACGCCCAATACCCGCCAGCCGTGCGTTAAGCCGGCGCGCACCACGGCGCGGATAGCCGCATTCATGCCCGGCGCATCGCCGCCGCTAGTCAGTACCCCTATCGTAAATGACATAGAAATGTCCTCCTTGCCGAAACTGCGGCGGTACAGTATCCTGAAAAAAACGCCAGCGGGTGATGCATACAAAAACAACAACCGCAAAAGATAACTGCCGCCTGCGGCAATTATAGCATATTCCGGGAAAATGTGGTAATATAATGTGACAAAGAGCAAAAGGTTTTTGTTCTTTTCCCAGACGTGCAAGGAGCCGGACGATGCTTTTCAACACCCCCGTATTTCTGCTGTTTTTCCTGCTCGTCGTTCCGCTCAGTTTTCTGGTGCCGGCACGATGGCAGAATTTCGTGCTCCTTGCCGCCAGTTACGTATTCTACGGTTTTTCCGATCCGAAACTGATCCTTCTCCTCCTCGGCGTTACGGCAGCGGCTTATCTTTCGGCTCTCGGCATCAGCCGCCGGCCGGAACTGAGGAAGCTCTGGAAAGCGCTCGGGATCCTGGCCCCGCTTCTGCTTCTTTTTAATTTCAAATATTTCGGTTTTATCGCGCGGCTGGTCTCTTCCCTTACAGGCGGAACCGCTCCGGATTTGATCCGGGATCTGGTACTGCCGACGGGCATCTCTTTTTATACTTTCCAGGCACTGTCCTACGTGATCGATACGGACCGCGGCGAGATACGGGCGGAGAAAAACCCGCTGCATCTGGCCCTCTACTTAAGCTTTTTCCCGCAGCTCGTGGCCGGGCCGATCGAACGGGCGAAGGATCTCCTGCCGCAGATCAGAAAACCGCGGGCTTTTGATCCGGAGCTGGCCGTCCAAGGCCTTAGGACCATGCTGCTCGGCTTCTTCGAGAAGATCGCCGTGGCGGATATCCTGGGGATCTTCGTGAGCCGCGTATGGGCGGATCTTTCCGCCGCTTCGGGTGCTGACGTTCTGCTGGCTTCCTTTTTTTTCAGTCTGCAGATCCTCTTTGATTTCAAGGGCTACAGCGATATCGCCCGCGGGGCGGCCGGCGTGCTGGGCATCCGCCTGTCCGTCAACTTTGACCGTCCCTATTCCGCCGCATCCGTCGGCGAATTCTGGCGCCGCTGGCACATCACCTTCTCCTCCTGGCTCCGGGACTATCTCTACATTCCGCTGGGCGGCAGCCGGGGCGGATTTCTGCGCCGGAGCCGCAACCTGCTGATCGTTTTCTTCGTCAGCGGGCTCTGGCACGGAGCGGATCTGACCTTCGTGGCCTGGGGCCTTTTGCACGCTCTTTTCCAGATCGCGGAACGGCTTTTGTTCCGCGAAAAAGAAGAAAACAACCTCACGAGGCGTCTTCTCACTTTCCTTGCCGTCAACTTTGCCTGGGTCCTCTTCCGGGCCCCCGATTTTTCTCTTGCCGGACTCTTTTTCCGCCGCCTGTTTACCGGCTGGCAGCAGCTTTCCCTCTCCGCAAGCGGAACGGAACTGCTTCTTTTCGCACTTTCGCTGCTTGGCTCCGCGGCACTCGTTTTCCTGCCGAAATATCTGAGCGGCGGCGGGAAGGCGAAAAAGATCCTGCGCTATACCGCCTTCACGCTGGCCCTCTGGCTGACCGCAGCCGCCTATCTGTATCTGCGCTCCGGCGGGATCCTGTCCAGCTTCATCTATTTCCAGTTTTAGGAGGGGAACGGCATGAAACGCTTTATCAGACTTCTGCTTCTCTTCCTCCTGCTGCTGATCCTGCCCTTCGGCATCTTCGCGGCTGCGACGAAAGTCGGAGAAAACCCGTATCACAACAGCTTTACCGCCTCGCTGGTGGATAAATACGAACGGCTGAGCAGCGTTCCCGGCGCCCGCCTGGTCCTTATCGGCGGCAGCAGCCTGCCTTTCGGCATAGATTCGGCCCGTCTTGAGGAAGCAACGGGTCTTCCCGTCGTCGATCTCGGCGTTTACGCCGCGCTGGGCACCCGCGTGATGACCGAGATCGCCCTGCCCGAACTGCATGCCGGCGACGTCGTCATCCTTGCTCCGGAGCTGGATCCCCAGACCTATTCCGATTACTTCAACCCGGATATTCTCTGGGAAGCTTCCTGTGAAAATACGGCAGTGCTGAAGGGTCTCAGCCTTTCCGAAAAAGAGGAAATGGCCTGCCGCTGGTTCAAATTTGCCCTGGAAAGAAAACGGCTGGAGGGGGAATCGGTCCCGGACGGCACCCTCTATGCGCGCAGCAGCTTCAACGAATACGGCGATGTCAGCTTCCCGCGGGAAGGCAATATCATGGCAGGCGGTTTTGACGCAAGCCAGCCCGTAAAGCTCGACGGCCTTCGGAACGACGCCTTTTTCGCTTCCGTCAACGGTTTTATCCGGGCTGCCGAAAAGAAAGGCGCGAAAGTCTGGTTCGGCTTCTCTCCGGTCAATGCCGCCGCCGTCCGTTATACGGCGGAAGAGGCCGTCGCCTTTGAAGCGTATCTTTCGGAGCAGCTGCCCGGCCGCGTCCTGGGAACGCTGGCCGACAGCACTTACGAAGCAGCTCTGTTCTACAATACGAATTATCACCTGAACGATGCCGGCGCCGCCGTCCACACCGAAACGCTGATCCGCCTGTTAAAGGAAGCCGGCGTCACGCCGGACGATCCGACTCCGCCGCCTGCTTCTTCCGAAGCGGAGGAATCTACGCCTTCCTCTTCGGAAAGCACCTCTTCTCCCGCAGAAAGCAGCACGGCTGCTGAAACGAGCGCGGCGGATAGTTCTTCCGCCGAGTCCGAAAGCACCGCGCCGGACGAGCCGCTTCCTTACGATCCGAACGAGCGCTTCGTGAATATCCGCGACATCGGCGGCAGCCTTTACGTTACCGGCCTGACGGAGGAAGGCGCTGCGCTGAAGGAGCTGACCCTTCCCGTCAGCTTTGACGGAAGCAGCGTGCTCGGGATCGCCGAATTCGCACTGGAGAGCAGCGCCCTGAAGTCCCTGATCATTCCCGGAAACTATCGCTTTTTCGCCTCCTTTATCTTCGACTGTCCGAATCTGACGCGGATCGAACTGGGACTGGCCGCGCCTTCCGCTTCCTCCATCCCGATGGAAGGACTTTTCGACGGCTGCGGGGACGGGCTGAAGGTTCTTGTGCCGGCGGAAAGCTATGCTTCGTTCTTAAGCGATTACAACTGGCGCCGTTACCGTGATTTTCTTGTTACCGAATGAGGAAAAACTATGAAAAGACTGTACATTCGATTATCCGCCTTTCTGCTCTGCCTGCTGCTGGCCGGCTGCGCGCTGCCTGTTAAGGAAAGCTCATCCGCTTCCGAAAAACCGTCTTCCTCGGCTGCGGCAGGATCTGATCCGGCGCCCTCCTCTTCGGCTTCCTCTTCCGTTTCTCCGGAAACGACGGCCGAAGTCCCCTCAGTCTCGGCGGACGATCCGGGCCCCGTTTCGCATTACGTCCTCTGCGGTCAGCCGGTCAAGACGCTCTACCTCGCGGGTGAGAGTTTTGATCCCACGGGACTGTACGTCCGGGACGAGACGGACGGCAGCATTTATCTTTCCGACGAACTAATCCTGCCCGATGAAGTCCTGACGGCTGACAATAAGGAGGTCCGCCTCGGCTTCCGGGAAACAGCGTTTTCCTGCCCCTTGACCGTCCTTCCGGGAGACGGGGCCGCAGGCTTCACTTCGCGCGTGAGCGAAAAGGAATACCGGGATGCGCTCGAAGATCTGATCATCGACTGCGAGCCCGAAAGGCTGCAGAACCGCGACGACGAGGCTTTTCTGATCTCCCGTGCGCTGGTGAATCCTTTTCCCGACGGTCACGTCGCCAGTCTGAAAGAGCTGGTGGAATACGTTGAATACCACGTGTTCTACGGCATCCGCTCCGTGACGGTCTGGCTGGATTTCCCCTATGACGACGCGGAGGAAGTCCTGAACGAGCTGTACTGGAACAGCAGCCTGCTCCCCGGAACGGCTTCGCTCCAGCTGCACGATCCGGGAAGCGGCCCCCTGCAGATCCTGTTCCGCTACTACCGGGACGAGCTTCTGAACGCCACGCAAAACCGGACGCTCGGCGAATATCTGACGCCCTGCCGCCGGAGTTCCTCCCGCACGGGCTTTTCCTCTCCGCGGGTAACTGATGACGGCCTCACGGTCTTTACGAGCGACCAGACCGTCTGGGCCCTGATCCACGGCTGCGATATCGCACCGGCAGCGGGAAGCCCTGCGGAAGCACTGATCCGGCGGGCTTATGAGATCCTGACGGTCTACGGGGATGAAAGCTGGAGCGATGCGGAAAGGCTGTATCACATCTTTCTCTTCTTTGCCGACCACGTCGTTTACGACAACCCCGGCGACGACGCGGCCGCCTACGTCCCGGACCCCGAACTGGAATCCGATATGCTGCTCTCTCAGCTCGTTTCCTTCCGTGCGGACGGTCCTCTGCTGTACGGGAACAGCGCCTGCTACGGTTTTGCCAAAGCTTCCGCTCTTCTTCTGGAGCTGGAAGGCTTCGATACGGTCCGCGTTATCGCGCCGGAAGGAGAATGCGAAGGCCGCAGCGTTTTCAAGAAAACGCTGCTCGGCGGCTTTGAGGAAGCCATCTCCTCCCATTCCTATCTCTACGTCCGGCTGGACGGCCGGGATCTGCTCTTTGATCCGACCTATTCCTACGCCGGCTCCGTTCCCTTTTCGGAGACAGATATCACCTGGTTCCGGGACGCCTGCCTGTCCTTAAGCTATAAAGAACACCGTCAGATCTACCACGGCCTTGTGAACGACTGGTATTCTCTCTCGGAAGACTATACGCCTGCCGACGGCTCCCTTCTCGGGTCTCTGACCTACGGAGACGGCCACAGCCTGCTGGCAAAGGATCAGTCCGATTTCTCGGCTCTGCTTCTGTCTCTGGACGAAGCGATCAATACGTCTTCTTCGCGGTATTTTGTAACGGTCCTGCAGGTCAGTACGGCTGCGGCTTCCAGGCAGGAGCTGCTCAACCAGGTTCTGTATTTTGCCGGCAGCGACGGCCGCCGGTACTTCTACGCCGTCAGTGAGCGCAGCTTCGGAGAAGAAAAATACTACTGCTTCCTGCTGGCCGTACAGAAGTAATAAAAACCCGGGCGGGGGCGGCTTCCTTTTTCAGCGCCGAAAAGCACTTGCCGCGGATGCGCTTTCATGCTAAAATAATTCAGGAAATTCCGAAATATAAGCCACAGGGAAAGGATCGGCTCATGCAACAGATTCATGCCGTTTATTTCAGTCCTACCGGTACGACCCGGAAGACCTGCCTGACCGTCGCGCAGATGATCAGCGAAGCGCTCTTCCTTCCTCTTTGCGTGGAGGATTTTACCCGTCCGCAGAAACGGCTGGAGCCGCTCACGTACGGGCCGGAGGACATGGTCGTGATAGGGCTTCCCGTCTATGCGGGACGTCTCCCGAACCTGCTGCTGCCTTTCCTGAAGACGCTGCGCGGCGACCGTACGAAAGCGGTTCCGATCGTCCTTTTCGGCAACCGGAATTACGACGACGCCCTGCTTGAGCTCGGCCTGCTGCTGGAGGATCAGGGCTTTGAACCGATCGCGGCGGCGGCCTTCGTGGGCGAACACGCCTTTTCCCGCGAGCTCGGCGCCGGACGGCCCGACCGGCGGGACATGAAGAAGATCCGCGAATTCGGGGAGGCCGTCAGTGAAAAGCTGAAGGCTGATGCGCCGGTCAGGAGCATCTGGGCGCTTCTCGGCGAAGAGGAACGGCCGTTAAAGCCCTACTATACGCCGCGCGACCGCCAGGGAAATCCCATCAATATCCTGAAGGTCAAGCCGAAGCTTGACTCTGAAAAATGCATCGGCTGCGGCCGCTGCGCGTCTCTCTGCCCCATGGGCAGCATCGATCCGAAGGACGTTTCAAGCATTCCGGGCAAGTGCATCAAGTGCGGCGCCTGCGAGAAAGGCTGCCCGGCCGGCGCCATTTATTTCGACGATCCCGGCTATCTGTACCACCGCTCGGAGCTGGAAGCGCAGTATTCCCGCCGTGCAAAAGTTTCCGTATTTCTTTAAACTGAAGCATAAATCACATACAGGAGGACTCTATGAGAATCACACAGGATATCCGCTACATCGGCGTCAACGACCACAAGCTGGACCTCTTTGAGGGACAGTACGTCGTTCCGGACGGCATGGCCTACAACTCCTACCTGATCCACGACTACAAGGTCGCGGTCATGGATACGGTGGACAAAAACTTTACCCACGAATGGCTGGACAAGCTCGCCAAAGAGCTGGAAGGCCGCAAGCCGGACTATCTGATCGTCCATCACATGGAGCCCGACCATTCTGCGAACATCCAGGTCTTCGCCCAGCTGTATCCGGAAGCCGTCATCGTCGCTTCCGCCGCCGCCTTCCGCATGATGAACAATTACTTCGGCACGGATTTTGCGGACCGCCGGCTGATCGTCAACGACGGCGACGAGCTGCCGCTCGGCCGCCACGTCCTGAAATTCTTCACCGCCCCGATGATCCACTGGCCCGAAGTCATCATGAGCTACGAGAAGTTCGACAAGGTCCTCTTCTCTGCCGACGCCTTCGGCAAGTTCGGCGCGCTTGATAGTTACGACGACGACTGGGCCTGCGAAGCCCGCCGCTACTATTTCGGCATCGTCGGCAAATACGGTGCCCAGGTGCAGGCGCTGTTAAAGAAAGTCTCCGGACTGGATATCAAAATCATCTGCGCCCTGCACGGCCCCATCCTGAAGGAGGATCTGCCCTACTATCTGAACCTGTACCAGACCTGGTCCAGCTACGGCGTAGAGACGGACGGCGTCGCCGTCTGCTACACCTCCGTCTACGGCCACACGAAGGAGGCGGCTGAGAAGCTGGCCGCGATGCTGACCGCCGAAGGCTGCCCGAAGGTCGCCGTGACGGATCTGGCCCGGGACGACATGGCGGAAGCCGTTGAGGACGCTTTCCGCTACGGCAAGCTGGTGCTCGCCACCACCACCTATAACAGCGAGATCTTCCCCTTCATGCGGACCTTCATCGAGACTTTAAAGGAGCACGGCTATCAGAACCGCACCGTCGGCCTCATCGAGAACGGCTCGTGGGCGCCGCAGGCTGCCAAGATCATGCGCGGCATGCTGGAAGGCTGCAAGAACATCACGTTCGCGGAGAATACGGTCCGTATCACCGGCGCCTTAAACGACGCCTCCAACGCCCAGCTCAAGGCCCTCGCCGAGGAGCTGACGAAGGAATATCCGAAGCCAAGCGCCGAGGATAAAGCCAAGCAGGATCCGAAAGCCATGTTCAAGATCGGCTACGGCCTGTACGTGGTCACCAGCAACGACGGCAAAAAGGACAACGGCCTGATCGTCAACACGGTCAGCCAGGTGACGAGCACGCCGAACCGCATTTCCGTCACCATCAACAAGCAGAACTATTCGCACCATATCATCAAGCAGACGGGCGCGATGAACCTCAATGTCCTGTCGCAGGATGCGCCGTTCGAGGTG
>JAEEGI010006664.1_pt1 | contig 26041 bp, 24 predicted proteins | sample 8958751 | NCBI WGS metagenome assembly JAEEGI01 (sample SAMN16246545, study PRJNA631951) | gut metagenome | biome: gut microbiome; feature: rumen; material: KS-attached | host: Bos | place: Iran: Karaj | collected 2018-10
GGAGGGTGGGGGAGCTTTTGTGTGGCGATGGAACAAGCAGTGGCTCCGCGCAGTTGCTGGCAGTGGGTCTACGCAATTCGGCCCCCCTACAAGCAGATTCCCGTCCCCGGTGGACCGCGCTTGCTTAATAGCAAGTAGTGGCTCCGCGAAGTTTGGCCCCCCTACAAGCACATTCCCGTCCCCGGTGGGCCGCGCTTGCTTAATAGCAAGTAGTGGCTCCGCGAAGTTCGGCGTGCCTACAGGCAGATTCCCGTCTCCGGTGGGCCGAATCGGTCTCTTGCCTGGCCGGAGCTCGCAAAAAACGGCCCCCCTGTAAGCCGTTTTGGCTTTCAGGGGGGCCAGGCTGTCTGTTCGACAGCTTCATGTCCGTGTCTTTATTCAATTCATCAGAAATCAATCGGAATATCGATTTCATCCGGCTCATCCCCGGATTCTTCCAGAACCTTCTTAAGTTGTCCGTCTATGTCGAGCGAATCCTCGTTCTCCTCATCACGCCGAATCGGATTGAAGAATTCGTTGGCATCCTCATCCACATCGTAATCATCGGAACTGATGTTAATGTTGATTCCGCCTTCTTCATCGGCGGGTTCTTCCGGTGCGGGCTGATCATATCCGTCACCATCCCAGCGTTTGTCAAACTCGGAAACCGGCCCCGGCTCTGCGGTGGCATTCTGGGTGAACCACGGGAATCCGGCAAATCCCTGATTAGTCTGCGGCTCTTCCGTTGCAGGGGCTTCCTCAGGAGCCTCTTCCGGTTCCTCTGACTCTTCGGCTTCAGTTGCTTCTTCCGCCTCAATCGGAATATCTACAGCGGGCTCTTCTGCAATTTCCTCTGCCGGCTCTTCGGGAGCTGCAGGTTCTTCTGCGGGCTCTTCAGCAGATTCCTCGGGAGCTGCAGGCTCCTCTGTCTTATATAAGGAGAACGGAGCGATGTTCTCAATTTTGAATTCCGGCTCGGCTTCTTCCTTCTCTTCCTGCTCAGCAGCTACCGGGATTTCTTCCGGTGCCGCGGCTTCTTCGGAAGGAGCAGCCTCTTCTTCAGCCTCTTCTTCAGCCTCTTCTTCAGCCTCTTCTTCAGCTTCTTCCGGCTCTTCAAACTCTATCTTGATTTCAACCGGGCCTTCCGCCTCTTCAGGCTCCTCGAGTTCTTCCGCGGCAGCAGGCTCCGCAATCTCTTCGCCCTCTTCGGGCTCTTCGAATTCAATCTTGATTGCGACAGGTTCCTCCGCGGCAGGCTCTTCCGCTGCAGCAGGCTCCGCAATCTCCTCGCCCTCTTCCGGCTCTTCGAACTCTATCTTAATCTCAATCGGGCCTTCCGGCTCAGCCGGTGTCTCGGCTTCTTCCGGAACGATATCTTCTAACGCCTTCTCAAGCTCTGCGGTTGCTTCCTCGGCTGCCTTTCCGGCCTCCTCAAGAATACCATCAAATGCTTTCGCGAATTCTTCGATGGTGTCTCCCGCTTCTGAAACCGCTTTCTCTACAGCCGCCTCGGCTTCTTCCGGCTCCTCAAAGTCTATATTTATGGAAACAGGCTCCTCTTCAGGCTCCTCCTCGGTCTCCTTCTCCGGCTCTCCGAAGATGCCTTCGAGCACTTTCTCTATCTTCTCGGCAGCGGTTTTAGCGGCAGTCGTCTCCGCCTCAGTCTCTCCAGCCTCGGCTTCTTCCGCCTCGGCCTCTTCCTTCTTCTCCCCGGCTGCCATCTTTTCGATGTCGGCGAATTCCTTCTCGATTTCGCCCGCGGCTTCGCCGAGGGTCTTTTCAAACTCGCCGGCAGCCTCTTCGAGCGCCTTGCCGAGTCCGGAGAATGTGCCCTTCATGTCTCCGGCAAATGAGGACACAACATCCTCGACGGCATCGCCGACCTTCTGGCACAGGTCCTCTGCCTCGCGAAGCTTATCCTCTTTTTTGGAGTCGTCAAAAATGTGCAGAGTCTTCCCCAAATCCTCCGCCATCTCCTCAACAGACTTTCCCTTCCCGTCTTCCCGGCCGAGAAGCAGCTTTACATTCAGAAGAACACTGATGCCGAGCGCGGTTCCGAGAATCTTCACGAGCCCCGTGGTAAGAGCCCGGGTATCGTCGGAGAAATCCATTCCCTCTCCGCGTTTCCATATCTTCGTTCCGCAATACGGACAGAAATTAACATCATCCGGAAAATCCGAACCGCATTTGTTGCATTTCATCGCTTGTTCCTCCTCAAATACATTATAGCCCCCGACCTCTGCCGGATACTATATTTTACCTTTTTTCGAGGATGTCTGTCAATAGGTTTCCGCCGTCTTTTCGCCGCACTTTCGCATTGTAAAATACCACGACATATAGTATCATAGAAACAAAATATGAGGGGAGATTTACCATGAAAAACGTTCGTAAAAACTTAATTCTTATTCTGTCTGTTTTATTCCTTGTGGCATTTGCCGCAGCCTGCAGCGACGAGGACGATTCCGGCTCCAAAAAGCGCAAGCAGGACAACTCCGTTACGGAAAATGCAACACCCACCGATGCGCAAAACACAACACCCACGCCCCGTTTCAAGAACCGCCCGAACGCGGACGAGAAGACCGGAACGCGGAAGGAGCTGGAGGCCGGCGACGTGGCTCCCGAATTTACCGCGCCCATGACCGGTGAGAAGGATTTCCGCATGTCGGACCACGACGACGAGGTTGTGCTTCTTAATTTCTGGGCGACCTGGTGTGGCCCGTGCGTGAAGGAAATGAACGACCTCGGGAAGCTTGCCGACGAGTACAAGGGGAAGGCCGTCGTGTGCTGCATCAGCGTCGGCGACGACTGGCGCACGGTATGCCAGTTCGCGAACGAGCGCCCGAATCTCCGCGAGTACCTCGGCTGCGCGGACGGGACCGCCATCAGCGATTTCTATCCGTCCGATTACATTCCTTACACCGTAATCACGAAGGGCGGGATCGTGCAGGCGACCTATGTCGGCAGCCGTTCCTACGAGGATTATAAAAAGATTCTCGACAGCTACCTCGACTAGAAGTCTTCGCGAGAGCTTCATCGAATTAAGTCCCGAATCCACGCAGGAGGTCCGCCGTGTCCGAAGAAACCAAAAACCGAAAGCCCCGCAGGGTGCGGCGTTACACGCAGCTGATGGCTGCGGTACTGTATAACTGCCACGTTACGGGCTTTGCCGAGGGGAAAATCTATAAAGGCAACGTCAAATCCGTCTGCGTTCCGGGTCTGAACTGTTACTCCTGCCCCGGAGCCGTAGGGTCATGCCCGCTCGGGAGCCTGCAGTCCTCCCTTGTAAACGTGCGATTTTCCGCGCCATACTATATTCTCGGGACGTTACTGCTGTTCGGGCTCTTCCTCGGACGGTTCATCTGCGGCTTTCTCTGCCCGGTCGGGCTTATCCAGGAGCTGCTTCACAAAATCCCTTCTCCGAAGCTTAAGAAAAACCGCGTGACGCGTGTCCTTTCCTACGGCAAGTACGTTGTGCTTGCCCTGTTCGTTATTGCCGTTCCGCTCTTTCAGTACGCGCCGGGGTTTTGTAAGTACATCTGCCCCTCCGGCACCTTCGAAGCCGGCCTCCCGCTTGTGTTCCGGAACAAAATCCTGCAATCCCTGCTCGGAAGACTCTTCACATTTAAGGTGCTGATTCTTGTGCTTTTTCTGGTTCTGTGCGTATTCTGTTTCCGCGCGTTCTGCCGTTTTGTCTGCCCGCTCGGCGCAATCTATTCGTTCTTCCATCCGGTGTCGGTCTTCGGCGTCAAAGTGGACACCGACCGCTGCACTCACTGTAACGCCTGCGTCAACCGCTGCCCGATGGATATCCGTAAGGTCGGCGACCGCGAGTGCGTCCATTGCGGGGACTGCATCGACATCTGCCCCGAGAAATGCATCCGCTACGGCACCGATCTTTCGCCGAAGAAGCATCCGGCGGTTACAGCCTTGAGGATTCTTCTCCTCTGCCTTGTTATCTTTCTCCTTGCCCTCGGTATCTCGGGCGGAGGTGTAAAGGCGCTTTGGCAGAAAGCCGTCCGCATCTGCTACGAGTGCATCGGCATCGGGTGAGAACCATCCAAACAAGCAGGCAAAATTCCATCCCGTTTGCGAAAAATCCCATAGAAAAATCCGTTCGTATATGGTATCATTAATAGAACAACCACAGCACGCCGCGACCCTGCGGTTACGAAGTGCGGAAAGGACTTATTATGACCAGCAAAGTTACTGACTCCGTTATCTACATCGGCGCGAATGACCATGACATCGACCTGTTCGAGGGGCATTACGAGGTTCCGCTCGGCATGGCCTACAATTCCTATATCATTATGGACGACAAGATTGCCGTCCTCGACACAATCGATCAGAGAAAGACGGCGGAATGGCTGACGAACATCTCCGCGACCACGCTCGGAAAGAATCCCGATTATCTGATCGTGCAGCACATGGAGCCGGATCATTCGGCATCCATCGCGGCATTCCTCATGAAGTATCCGGCGACCACGGTAGTCGGCAACAAGAAGACGTTCAAGATGATCGAGCAGTTCTTCCCGGGAATCATCCTCGCGAACACCCTTGAGGTAGAGGAAGGCTCCGTTTTGGACCTCGGAAAGCACAAGCTTAATTTCGTAATGGCTCCGATGGTGCACTGGCCGGAGGTTATGATGACCTACGACAGCTATGAGCAGATTCTGTTCTCCGCCGACGCGTTCGGCAAATTCGGCGCGCTCGACACCGAAGACCCCGAGGGCTGGGCATGCGAAGCACGCCGCTACTACTTCGGCATCGTCGGCAAGTACGGAGCGCAGGTACAGGTTGTCCTAAAGAAGGCAGCCGGCCTTAATATCCGCACGATCTGCCCGCTGCACGGACCGGTGCTTGACGAGAACCTCGGCTACTATCTCGGTCTCTACGACACCTGGTCGTCCTACCTGCCCGAGACCGACGGCGTATGCATCTGCTACACCTCCGTCTACGGCAACACGAAGAAGGCCGTCGAGCTGCTCGCCGAAGAACTCCGTAAGCGCGGCGTTCCGAAGGTTGCGGTCAACGACCTCGCAAGAAGCGACATGCCCGAATGCGTTGAGGATGCGTTCCGCTACGACAAGCTTGTTCTCGCGACGACGACCTACAACGCGGGAATCTTCCCGTACATGCGTGAATTCATCGACATGCTGACCGAGCGCAATTTCCAGAAGCGCACTGTCGCATTTATCGAGAACGGCACGTGGGCGCCCCAGGCGATCAAGGTGATGAAGCAGAAGCTCGAGGGCTGCAAGGACATCACATTTGCCCAGAACAACGTTTCGCTGGTTTCCGCGCTGAATGACGATACCACCGCGCAGGTAATCGCGCTTGCCGAGGAGCTTTCCGAAAGCTATCAGAAGGTCATTGTGGAAAATGAGAAACGCATCGACCCGACCGCCCTGTTCCGCATCGGTTACGGCCTCTACGTTGTGACCTGTAACGACGGAACCAAGCAGAACGGGCAGATTGTCAATACCGTGTCGCAGATTGCGAACAATCCGGACCGCATCGCCGTTAACATCAACAAGGCAAACTACACGGCGGACGTTGTAAGAAAGACCGGTGTAATGAATGTCTGCGCCCTGACCGAGAGCGCGCCGTTCCAGATCTTCCAGCACTTCGGATTCCAGTCCGGCCGCACCGTGAATAAGTTTGAAAGCTACGAGCATTATGACGTGGCGCAGAACGGTGTCGCATTTCTCACGAAGTACTCGAACGCTTACATCTCGCTTAGGGTGTTCGAGACTGTGGACCTCGGGTCACACTGGATGTTCCTCTGCAACATTACCGAGTCGGTTGTCATCAACAAGGAAGACACGATGACCTACACCTACTACCAGAAGAACGTGAAGCCGAAGCCGGTGGAGCAGAAGTCCGGCTGGGTTTGCGACATCTGCGGATACGTCTACGAGGGAGACGAACTTCCCGAGGACTTCATCTGCCCGCTGTGCAAACATCCGGCAAGCGATTTCTCGAAGCTGAACTAAATGAAAAGGGCTGACGCACATCGGTGCATCAGCCCTTCTTTTCTGCCTGTCACTAATCTATCGACCCTCCGTAGAGAGGGAAATTGTTCTCCGCCTTGGCGACCGCTTCTTCAAGCGTCATTCCGTGGAATGCTCCTGCGCTGAAGCAACGGCCGGACTTCTTATCATCCACGAAAGCGCCGACCACGACGCCGGGGAGTGAGCTCTCGGGAGCATTCGGCGCATGCGGTCCGCCGAGGTCCGTTCTGCACCAGCCCGGATCGGTCAGGTTGATCAGCACATTCGTCCCGTCGTAAACCGAGGCGAGGTCCATCGTAACCTTGTCGAGCGCCGCCTTGCTTGCGGAGTAGCCCGCCTGCTGAGGCTCACGCCGGATTCCGCTCGTCGTGTTGACAATCCGCCCGAATCCTCTTTCCGCCATGGCCGGCAGAAAATGATACGTGATCATCATCGGAGCGATCGTATTGATCATAAAGCTGTCCGTATAATCCGAAACCGGTGTCGTCAGATACTCGGTCCGGTACGCGATCTGGACGCCGGCGTTATTCAGCACGATATCCACCGTTACGCCTAGCGCGTCAATCCGAAGAAGCATATCGGCAACCGCCGCCGTGTCCGACAGCTCGCAGGCCATCGGGTAGGCTTCAACGCCGTAGGATCTTACTTCGTTTAAAACCTTCTGAAGATGCTCCTCGGTTCTTCCCTGAAGAATCAGGTTGCATCCTCTCTTCGCCATGAAAACCGCCGCGCCGTAACCGATTCCGCGGCTTGCGCCGGTAATCAGCGCCCATCTTCCCTTTACATCTACCATCGTTCCATCCTCCTTATAACCGGTCTTTCCGGCCCATCGGTATCAATCATACCACGAATCCTGTTACATCGGGATGGCGCATCAATGCGGTTCTGTTGTGTTTTCTTATTCTTTCGAAAGCGTCAGTCCTCTTCCGAGCCCTTCGCCCAGTGGTACCGGCCGTCGGTCACGCAGAGAAACCGCTTCGGATAATTCTTCTCAATCTGGAAACCGTCGTAGCGGAAATTAATCTCGTCCGCCTCCTCCGGGCTCTCCACCGGGAAGAAATCGGTGTAGAAGGAATCGGCGTCCTCCAGCTCGGCATGATACTCCGAGCGCTGGAACAGAATGTACCCGCCGCAGCGGTTGCACCGGTGCAGCTTCCGCACGCCCTCGTCCCAGGTGTGGAGTTTATGGCCGTAGGCCATGCTGCCGTAGTCCTCGACATTCTCCCATCCGTCGCCCCAGTGCTCCCAGGCATCCTCAATCTCCATCATCATAAAAGCAAGACAAGCCGCCATAAGTTTTCCTCCGTAATCTGTCTTCCCTGCGCCGCAAATCACGTTGCGGCAAATGCCACACCGCGCCCCAACTGTACCTCTATTAGAAAGATTATACCACAGAAAAGCCGTGCCGTAAATGAAAAAAGGAGCCGATGATTACCGACCCCTTATCGTCTTACGCAATAATGCGCGCCCCCGCATCTACACGGACCACGATAATCCGGTCCATCGGAACAGCAAGAACTGCTGCCAGAATGACCAGATTGTCAATGGTGGGCATCGCGGTTCCGTGCTGCCACTTGTAGATTGCCTGTGGGGTTGCGAATCCGAAGATGTCCTGCAGGTCCTTAACGGTCAGACCCGCAGCCTCACGAAGATTCGCAATGTTTCTTCCTGTTGCCGTCATATCGATGGCAGGCATAGCAGACATAGTATTTTCCTCCTGTTCCGGCACCGGCCGGAGCAGAAGCGCCTCAGTCGGATGCCTTAAAATTGTAAATCGGTTTCATTACGTCGATGACTTCCACGGATTCCCTGATGACATCGATGATGTCAGCGAGGCTCTTGTACGCCATCGGCGCTTCGTCCAATGTTTGTTCATTCACGGAAGTCGTATAGACGCCTTCCATGGTCTTTCGGTAGTCAGAAAGAGTAAGAGTGCTCTTGGCCTTTGCTCTTGACATGATCCTTCCCGCTCCGTGCGGCGCCGAAAAATTCCATTCCTTATTCCCTTTGCCGACTGCCAGAACGCTTCCGTCCCTCATATTAATCGGAATCAGCACTTTCTCACCATTATGGGCCGCAATTGCGCCCTTCCTCAAAATCATTTCTTCTGTATCGATATAATTATGAATGGTATGGAAGCTTTCTTCGGCATGCATGCCGGTCCTTTCAAGAATAATCTCGGCCATCAGTTCTCTGCTTCTTTTGGCAAATGCCTGGCAGATTTCCACATCGTGCAGGTAGTCATTAAGATAACGGCCGGACAGATAGCACAGGTCCTCGGGGATAACGGATTTGCTCTCATGAAATTCACTACGGAGTTGCTTCAACGCCCCACTTATTTCATTCTTACGTCCCATCTCCTTGAAGTTTTTAATGAGTTCATCCCGCTTCGCGAAGTATTCCTCATACCCGCTGTTCAATTTGATTGCCAGCCTCTGATAATGCTCCGCCACCTGCTTACCGAGATTTCTCGAACCCGAATGGATAATCAGATACCTGGTTCCGTCCGCAGCTTCATCAATTTCAATGAAATGATTTCCGCCGCCGAGCGTACCGAGCGATCTTTCCAATCTCTTCGCGTCCTTCAGTTCTCTGTAGCAGACAAGCCCCGTCAGATCAAAATGCTCCTTGCGGCCTTCCCATACGTTCATGCCGGACGGGATATAATGCGCGGCTTCGTCCACCTTCTCGAAATCGATGTCGGATTTTCCGAGATTCACGGTGTACATTCCGCAGCCGATATCCACGCCGACAACGTTCGGAACAGCCTTGTCCTGAATCGTCATAGTCGTACCGATTGTGCAGCCTTTTCCGGCGTGCACGTCGGGCATGATACGGATTCTGGAGCCTTCGGTCATCTCGTAGTCGCACATGCGTCTGATCTGTTCTATTGCTTCCTCTTCCACGACTCTTGCGTAGCAGATTGCAGTATTCACTTTTCCTTTGATTTCAAACATATCCATGTTTTCCCTTTCCTTTCCACATCGGACAGTACACGAGGTGGGATTCGAACCCACATGCCGCAGGGCGTCTGATTCTAAGTCAGGTGCGTATACCAACTTCGCCACTCGTGCATATACTAAAAAACCGCTCACCCATTCAGGTAAGCGGTCTGCTGACAAGTTCTATCGGTGCCGTCCGGACTATGCCGTCAGGCCCTTTCTCAAACATCGTTTCGCACATCTGCCTGCCTTAAATGAGCGCATGAAATCAACACTCCACTCATACTGTTCGAGGGGAGCTTCATAATCTTTGCCAAGCACACTGATTATGCAAAACGCTGTCATGTTATTTCCTTTCCCGGATCTTTAAGACCCGCATTTCCTGATTTCAACACACACTATAACACATGTCGCGGGGATTGTCATTATATTTGTGGTATAAAAATGTCTTCTGGTTTTACCTCGCTTTGCGTTTTCAGAAAACCCATTTGGCAACTCGCTTCCCGGATTCTTTCTCAATCACGTACATTGAGCCATCACCTTTTTCAAACCAATATTTCTCGTAATCTTTGAAAACTGAGGGTGGCGCGTCAATCAGCATTTCAAACGGTTCGACTTCGTTATCATTTTCCAACTCCGCCTAACGATTATTCTTCTGGAAAGGCGCTATGCTGTAATTCTCGCATAGCGCTCTTTCCCTAATACTTCCATCATAAAGTTGTAAGGAGAAACCACCCCCCCGGCAACCATTTCGAACAGTCTCGGAGTTGCTCCGGATACCAAAGCCACCCCATTTTCATTCATCTTTACCGGCTGCTGTCTGTTTCTGCTTTCAACATTCCAGAACACAATCTGCGGAAGCTTATAGCCGTAACCGGCATATTTCTTCTCGGCGTTCTTGAAATTCGTCAAAGAGGCATTATCAACACAACAATCGAACTCCATATCAGAGATGATAATCAGTTTAGCAGGCAGTTCGTCCTGAGGCACATTGTTTTTAACCGCTGCGCTCAGGATTATATCAAACACCGCCTCAAGATTGGTGTTGGCTATTTCGTTAAAAGAAGCCACATAGCGCAGTCTGTCCGCAAACGTATCTCCCTTAATCGGAATCAGTCTGGGTTTTGCAGAGAACTCAATAAAATGATTCTTGAATGCTCCCTTGTTGCGCTCCGCAAAATACAACCCAAGCGACAGCGCTACCGCTGCCGGCATAGGATTTCCCCAGCCATACATAGACCCGGAAGTGTCTACAACGGCAATCGCATTTTCCTCTCCTCCGAAATCAGGCAGCGAAGCCCATGTGGCATTCAATACCTGCTTTTCCTCATCAGAGATACACTTCATAAAGGAATTGTTATTCTGTCCCCAGGAATATGTCAAGTACGGTGCCACCATCTCATAGGGTGCAACATTATCCGCATGAAGCTTTGCTTCTCCATTGTTGACCTTGGAAATATACTCCTTATAACGGTCACCATCGTTTCTGAGAAACGCCGTCTTGTATTTATACATGGCCCTCGAAGGCTGCTTTTCATAGTCAAATGTATAGTCCTTCTCCCGAAGATTGTTCTCAATAATTCGGATTCTTGCACGTAAAGCAGAAACCAGCTTTCTGTATTTTTCCTCGGATAAACCAAATGCTTTGGAAATCTTCTTCGCCATTTGCACAGTTTGATTATTGGAAGCATTTACAGACGGAAGCCATTTTGCCAAAAGAGAAACGCTTTCCCCTTTTTCCATGGCAAGCACATCTGTCTCAAACAACTCCCTGAGATAAGATAACATTTCCTTCTCACAGGGCGTTCCAATAAGCACCAGAAGGTCATCAAAGCGTCCAAAGTCTGCAACATATCCCATGTTCTTCTTTACAGACTCCGGATGATTCTTTGCAATCCAGTTAAAGACGGTACGGAATACACGTCTCTCCCCGAGCCCGCCTCTGACATCTCTTGCGAAGAACAGCGTTTTCATGGCCATATCCGGGTCTTCCGTATATGCGCGCATGAAGCGGGTTATAATCTCATCTTCTTTTGCTCTGCGAAGAGCTCCGATTGTTGCAAACAAATCCAGACAATCCGAGCCGGTGGAATCATGCGTAACCGCACCATTCTCCGTCAGAGTCATGTTCATCTCTTCTTTCATATAATTCAACATAAATAGTCACTCCTTTTCGAATTTCAGGACCAAATCTGCCTGAAGATGGAAACCACAAAGCACTGTCCTCTTGCGCTCTGATCATAGAAATGTATTGCTTCTGTGCTTTTTCATTGAGGATTTATTATGGTCAGAGACTGCTGAATGATTTCGTCCGCCTTTTCTTGTGGGAAATCGCATCCCATCAAGTGGCGGCAATTCAGTTGATACTGTCGGTCATAGCAACAACATAACCATAATGCTTCACCAATGCGGTTATTTCTACAAGGCACCATCAGGATTTGAACCCGAATAGTCTGACCCACGAATCGCAGGTTCTGTTCTAAAAACTTCTTTAAACCATTTTCCATTAATTGCTGTGGGTGCCTTTACTTACAAAGTACCATTCTTGTTAATCCTTATGTGACTTCCACCCTAAAGGTTATGATAAGCAGTATTGCTGTTGGTACTTTTCTACAAGACGCCGCCTTACGGCTATACCACGCCAATGCGCGGGAGAACAAGATCTCGACCTTTATGGTTGCTGGATGCGTCTTTAGTAGTAACCAGGAAGGCACTGGCAAACTTCGACGGCAGTTCGCGACGATGCGGATTTTCAGTCCGCTTGCCTGGGATGACCGCTGGCCTGTCCTGATTACAGCCTCATTCTACAAAACCAATCGGTCATTATCACGGAAAAAAAGTTGCGAACCCATCAGAATTCGCAACTTTTTTGTTTCAACAACCGCTCTTTTATCTGTTTTACAAAGGAATTCGGGCTTAAAACTTTAATCATCGGTCCGAAAGAAAGAATTCGTATCAGGATTTCCGTTTCATCGTCATGATCATAACGGAGAGTAACCAGATACTTATTCTCGCCTGTCTTTTCCGCCTCTTTTTCGAAGTGCGCAAAATGCAACAACACCCGTTCCAGCGCATTTCGCTCGTCAACAAGTTCGAACACAACCTCTCGCATCTCGTTCGTTCTCGGTTTCATTTCCCCTTTTGTTAGCACACCGCAGAACCGCACGCAGGATTTCAGCCGTCCGAGATTATATGTGCCTCCGACAGGGTTCCCGGCAGCTATCAGACGGAATTTGTCATCCTTTTCGGAATACTCAAGATACCTGGGAACCACAACCTTGTTAACCTGTCGGCCTCTCCGATTGTCCATCTTAATCTTTATGGGATAAGCGTTTCGAATGGCATCCAGAATCAAACGGAAATTCTTTCGATAGGTTACATCTTCAAAATTGTCTCCGTCTGCGTATTTATCAAAGACGGTGTAGTCTTCCGGCGCGAATAACGGCTCCACGTCCGGGTAATCCGGAAGGTCATCCGTGAAAAGCCTTATTCTGGGATCCATGGCGATTGCCTTAAGCCAGCGCTTTTGCATCGTCGTAAGAGGCATTTCGGGGACATGCTTCAAAACCGTTGTCCCATCCGGCTTCATTACCTGCCATCTTTCTTCCGAGATTGCAGGCTCAATTGTCAGCATGCTTTCTCCGAATGCATGCTCCGTAACGATCGAACGCATTTCATTTTTCGCAAGAGGATGATCGGTTGCCGCCTTGATGATTGCGGCCACCGCGTTATAGTATACGCTGTAAAGTTCGCTGAAAATCATGAGACATCACCGCCTTCCAGGCCGTACAGTCGGTACATCTCCTCAATATCTTTTCGGAACAGTTCATCTGCCTTCTTATCCGAGAAATGTATCTCGGTAATCCGACATATAAAAGTCCGAATCCACGGAATCACTTCGCTGGAATCATATACGTCCGCGCTGAACTTACTATGATTATCATCAATCTTTTCCACCGTTCCGCACCGTTTCTCACGTTCCAGTCTTCTGTGAATGTGCTGCTCGTCATCTTCATATCGGACGGTAAAATCCACGTGCTCCATTCTCTCGCCGGAACGGCCCTGCGTACTTACGCCCCAGATATGCGGCAGCATTTCTTTGACTTTTTTTCTTAAGTCATCAAATTCCGGTGCCGGTTCATCAAGCGTCACCGAAACGATGTTGTCAATTCGAAAAGCCGTAATCCGATGGTATCGCGGAGCAAATGCCATAAGGTACTGGCGTCCGCTTTGCACGCTTATCATTATCTGAAGCGGAATAACCTTGTTTTCCGTGACCCGGTCATTGCGGCGGTTGATGATTTCCATTGTGATACTGCATTTGCCCTGCATGGCAGCAAAAAGCGTGCCGAGAATCTCGCTGTCCATTGCCGCGGTAATGTAATGGTGCTTAAAGGAAAGCACCTCATCATGGCTGTTCAGCTTATCAAGAAGAAACGATCCGATTACTCCACACGGAGCAACTTCCGAGAAAAAGTCGAGCACGTCCTCATTTGTAAAAGGGCACATCTCGGCTCTTCGGTAGTATACCGTCTTTCCAATCTTCTCCGTTGCAACAATTCCCTCGGCCTCATATTCTTTCAACTTCTTCCGAATCGTCGACACGTCAAAAGTTTTTGGCTCGTCAAACGCCGAAAGGTAGCCGTCCATGCGGGAGGCTATGTCATTTATCGTCATAGGCGTATTGCAATCCGTAAGAATGTCAAAAAGGATAAAATGCAGTGTTATATCGCCGTCGGTAAAGCTTTTTGCCTTCCATGCTTTATAGAGCGGATTATGGTGGGAAATACGACTGTCAATCGAGATGAAGACATTCTTCCCTTCCGGTGTCTGCCGGAACTGAACATTGTTGCCGAGCCAACTCTCAAGCCTGCGCCGTTCATCATCGTATGACCGACCGCTTTTCTTCGTGTATTCGTCACGGCTCTTGAACCCATAGACATAGAACTCCCGCATATAATCCCTGATGCGGTTGAAATTCTTGATTACTTCGCTGTATGCCATGGATTTATCCTCTACATATTTGCAATGATTCCCTTAATCCTGTATACTTACAATAATACCTGTTCGCTGAACAGAGGAAGAAAGGACTGTGGTTATGGAATTCCCGCGTAAAGAACTGACCGAAAAGTATTATGCCCTTCGTAAACAGTACGCCGATCCTCATGTGCCTGATTTCGATGTGGCGGGCGGTACGATCCGCTATATGAAATTCAACGACAACTGGAAGGGGCTCAATCCGTTCGCAAAGTTTCTGCTTCCGCGGCTTACCCACGCGAAGAATACCTTTCCGAATCCGCGCGCAATTAAGATTCCGGCAAATGCGAACCCGGACGAATACGTTACCGTCATATACGACGCCTCCGGCGCGCTTCGGGTCGCGGAGCTCGGGTTTTATAACAACTCCTGTCATGCCGTCGTCTATGTTTCCGATCAGCTGACAATCAGCTATACGCTTTATTTCGGTCCGGACTGTACCGGGACATACCGCATGACCGGCTTCGAATGGCACGAATACGACGATTCCGGAAGACTCCTCAGCTGGGAGGAGTTCCGGTGTCCCACGGAAAGCGCGGACGCCTTCGCCATTGACTGCGAATACTATGAATATGAGAACGGTGTCCTCTCACGCGCCCGGTATTTCCGAAACTTCGAAAACAATCCGGACCCGATGTCGGGCTCTCTGATTCTAAGGATGATGCCGGACCGTCTCTACAATCCGGACCGGTTCGAGTATGAGTTCCGCCGTGTTCCCGACGGGATGGATTTTACGTGCAGGAATTACTTCCGCGTGTCGCAGACCATCACCTATGAGGAACATATTCCGGAGAAAACCCTGCAGCATCTTACTGAAAACGGATTCCTTTTCCTCTAATTGTTCAGGGGCGGCAGTTCATGAATATCGTATGTATTGTAATAGATTTCAAATGCCGTTTCCGTATCGCCGGAAAGTTCGATCAGCGCTCCTGCCTGGAACATCCCGGACAGACTGCCGGACGGGGCCTCCCAGGCGGCGTTTGAAACAACCCGGAAGCTTTCGCCCGCATCACCGGATGCCCGAAGGATTGCTTCCGCTTCGAAAAGCAGCGTGCCCGTTGCGATATGGTAATCGCTTGACACGATCGCAATCTGCGTGACGGAAGGATAATTCTTTGTGAGAATGTCGTAGGTGAATATGGCATTTTGCGCGGTTGTAAGAGAATTCGCCTCGACGATCACGCGGTTTTCTTCTATGCCGTTTTCAATCAGCCATTTTGCCATCTCGCCGGCTTCGGTTGCGGAGGGGTTCAAGGTTGCCGTTCCGCCGCCCGTGCAGACGATGTAAGCGTTTGGGTATTTCTGCGCGCTTCGAAGAACTACCTTAAGCCGCTCGAGAAGCTCTTCCCGCATGGAGCCGTCCGGCGCCAGCTGAAAGCCGAGCGCAACGATGCAAAGCGAATCGTCATTCGGAAGCCCGTCCGGCAGAACGTCGTAATGAAGCGTCAGACTCTCCTCAAGGGACATCCACAGTTTTGTGATTCTCTCCCAACGCTCACTGAGGTCTTTATCAACGGACTCCAGTTCTTTCAGGAGCTCCTTCATATGTTCGGAAGCCTCGTCGCCGTAATTGCCGTAATCCACAACGAGCTCTTCGATGATCTCCTGAGCCGCCCGTTTTACCGGTTCAGTGGGCTGCGCTTCGGTCGGCTGACCCTCCGTGGGCTTTTCGGAAAACGTCGGCGTTACCGAAACAGTCCCGTCCGATGTCTTTTCTTTCTTCGATTGACAGCCTGCGAGCAGGAGTACCGAAAGGATTACTCCCGACAGGACCGCAGCAAATCTTGCGCATTTAAGTCTCATCTCTGTTACCCCTGAAACTCTTTCCGATTAAAGCTCTCTCCTGCTGAAATATAGAATCAGACAGCCATCCACTACAATATACTCCCGATATGCATAGACAACCTCTTCAATCGTGAAAGTCTGAATTATCTGCACTCCGGAAGGAGATTCGTAGAGAGTCCAGTCTGTATCATAGCCGGCTATTCTTACTGTTCCTTCCGCCTTCATTTCGAGTTCTTCTTTCACGTCCGTACCGTCCGGTGTACACACACTTTCGCTGAAGTATCCACCGTCATTGGCTTCATAAAGGCCGTAGGTCTCGATTAAAACGGGTGTCCTTCCGTCATTCAGATACAGTGCGGAAATATTCTCCGACCAGTAATAATACTCTATATCTACCGGCCGTCTCGCCGCCACTTCGGTTATAGCAAGGTCCGATTGGACGCCGGGGATTCCGATCGCCTCCCGAAGGACGTTGGCCTCCGATTCATAGTCTCCGGTCCAGGACAGACTGCAGGAGACCTCTCCCTTACTGTAATCATATGTCGGAAGCGACGGAACTTCCCAATACCTGGTGGAAGCAATGTACTGCCCGTCCGTCAGAAGCCGAAGCATTATAATGTAATCGTATCGCTCCTCGGTCTTGTCTACGCCATTGAACAGGAAGTATAATCCTTCGCCCTCTGTCTGCTCCACCCGATATCCGGGAGTGCAGCCGTATCCCGCGCACTCATAGATTTCCACCGTATTGTGCGAGTCTATGTCTAGGGTTGCGAGAAGGTTAATCTTATGCACCGGCTCGAACTTATAAATCTTCCGAAGCTCTTCGCGATACTGCTCCATATGATCCCGAAGAAGTGTCTCATTTGACGAAAGAAAATCCTTCACCTCCTGCGTCTCAATGCTGTTCCCGATGTAGGCTTTTAGTTCGCTCGGATAATACCTGTAAATCCCAAGGAGAGCAGCCGGGGTGTCCTTTTGAAGCGGAGACTGCTGCCACTCGAAATAGTAATATCGCTCATGATAATACGAAAGGGCATAATACCGTCCCTCTTTATCCGCAACCGGGCCCTGCAGTTCATCGCCCATGGCCCGCTTAAGCTCGGAATACGTCATGGACATGTCGATTCCTTTTCCGATTCCGGCACGGATTGTCTCTGCCCCATAGTTAAATATGAGCACGGCATCGGGATAATCGGAAAGATCAATCGCTTCGCCGCAGCGCTCATAGGCGAAGAATACCTGTCCGTCCATCGTGAAGGCGCCTTCGGCTTCGTTCTGGCTTTCCTCTCCCCAGTACTCGTACCGGTAATCGCGGTTGTATGCGGCAATGATTTCTTCCGAACTCTTGTCAAAGTTAGCAAGGATATCGCCGTATTCGATCGGCGCCACAGTCGGCTCGGCTGTGGGCGTTTCGGTCGGCTCGGCTGTAGGGGCTGCAGTCGGTTCCTTCGTCGGTTCCGTACCGGGCTCTCCCGTCGGTTCCGCGGTCGGCGCGTCCGGCTGTCCGGTCGGTGTCTTTGTCAGCTCCGCGTCGGGTGTCCCCGTAACATGCTCCGTAGGCGCCTTGCTATCTTTCTCCGCCTTCTTTCCTCCCTTAGCGCCGCATGCCGTAAGAAGAACGGCCGCAGCGAGGATCATGAGCAGTCTCATAAGGCGTAATCTGCCCGGTGTCATAACGTGTTTCATGGTAATTTCCCCCTCGATATTTCTTTGCTCGGACACTTCTTGATTATATTACTTCGGATGGCAAATAGCAACCCGATATGAAAAAAGGCTACTGCCCGCAAACCTGCGAAACAGTAGCCCGATGATACGATGAAATTACTTGATTACAAGAGAACCGAGAACGGCCTTAGCCTCTTCGCTGTCAAACTTGAAGCCGCAGGAAGAAACGCGTACGGACTTCTCATTGACCGTAGCGATCAGCTCGAAGCCGTATCCGCCCCAGCCGTCGCTGTACTGGAAGCCGGTCCAGGCGATGTCGCCGTAGGTACCGGAAACATCCTCCTGCTCGTTGGTGTAGGTGTTCTTGTTATAATCGTAATGCTGCTTTGCGAGGTCCTCGGTCTCCATCTTGAAGTCGAAAAACTTGAAATCGGACTTCTTTACGGAGCAGTAACGGGTGTCTTCCTCATCGAACGCATCGCCCTTACGGAACGTCCACTCGGCAGGAATGCCTACAGTATAATCGCCCCAGGTCTCGGTGGAAGCGATGGTCACTACATCCGCGTCGGGGGTAGGAGTTACTTCTTCGGTAACACTCTCGGTAACGTCAGCGTCAGCCTTCTTCTTTTTCTTGCTGCTACTGCTGTCATCATCATCGTCGTCTCCGCAGGCTACCAGGCAAACACTTGCGCAAAGTACCAGCAGAATAAGCATCAAAAACCTCTTCATTTTTTATTCCTCCTTAATGCAGCCGTTTGGGATGCCGCCGCGCGGCTGATTTACAACAACGAAAGCAATTATATCCCGAAAAATGAAAAAGTCAAGACGAAAATGACAAAAGGGACGGCATTACGGAAGTTAACCCTTCGCTTTCTCAATCGCTTCAAAGCGCTGTGAAAGGGACGGGTGAGAGTATTCGAGGATGATGAGAGCAGGCGAGGGCGCAACGTCGCCGAAGTCTGCCTGAACGATCTTCTTAAGACCGGAAATCAGCGCGTCGCCGTAGCCCTCTTCAACCGCAAAGCGGTCCGCGAGGTACTCATGCCGGCGCGACAGAGCGTTAACAAGAATTCCGAGCAGCGGCGAGATCAGCGCAAACTCAACCGACAGGATCAGAATCACCGCAAGTCCGTAGTTAACCTCGGTAAATCCGAAATCAAAGAAGATGTCCTTGGTCCGTACGGTAAGCCAGGCAAGCACAGACAGGAGAAGCATCTGGACAACCGTCATAATCTGCCCCTTCAGCGTATCCTTATGGACGCCGTGTCCGAGCTCATGCGCGAAGACCGCACAGATTTCATCCGGCGTCAGCTTCTCGATTAACGTGTCGAAAAGCACGATTGTCTTCAGCTTTCCGAAGCCCGTGAAGTACGCGTTCGCCTTCGTGGAACGCTTTGATCCGTCCATCACCTCGATGGCCCGGACGGTATAGCCGTGCTTCGTAAGAAGCGCGGTCAGCTTGTCACGAAGCTCTCCTTCAGGAAGGGGTGTGAACTTATTAAACACGCGGCTCAGAATCGGATACAGAAAAGCGAAACCGAAGATAAAAGCGCTCAGAGCGATTGCGAACACAAGAATCATCCAGTCCCCGAGCCCGCGGTACAGAACGGAAAGAAGCCACGTGAGAAACGTCAGAATGCCGAGGGAGATAAGCACCTCCTTCACCTGATCCGCGGCAAATGTGCCCTTCTTCGTCCGGTTAAACCCGTACTTTTCTTCAATCTTCATCGTGTCGTAATACGTAAACGGCAGTGTGAAAACAACCGTGAGCGTCGACAGTAAAATCACCGCGAACAGCTGCCAGAACACCGTATCCGAAAACAGTCCGGCCCATGCCGCGTACAGGTCGGCGCCGACCAGCACGATATCCACCACTAAAGCGACGATGGATTCGTAAAAGGAAAGACTGCACTTCTCACGACGGTAGGCCTGCCATTTGGCGTAGGTCTCGGCATCGTAGATGTCCGCAACGTTAGCGGGAATCGGGTTCCGTGTTGACTGAAGCCGTAGCAATGTGAGTGCCTGCCGGTACAGGAACACGATGATAAAAAGAATGATGGCAATAATTTTATAGTTCAATTTTTTCTCCTCCGTTAATATTATTATGCGGCTGATTCTTTCGTAAGATTTTTAAGCCATATGTATTTGTTGTACCGCCACCTTATGAACGGCACCTTCACGAGCTCATCTAAGCACATGATCACGTAAACAGCCATGACCGGAAGATGCAGCACAAAGCAGGCGATAAGCGCGAGCGGAATCGCAAAGCACCAGGTCGCGATCAACACACTTACCCCGTCATACATGGAATCCCCGCCCGCCGGAAAAACTCCGCAGGTAACGATGGTATTGTACGCGAAGGCCACCATATAAATTGCAAGGAAGATAAGCATCTGTACAAGGTATTTCTTTGCCGGGGGCTCAAGCACATAGAACAGGTATACAAGCGGCCCCACGATACCGATCAGCAGGACATTTATCGTCCCTGAGGCAAATGCCACACCCCAGCTGCGGGCGCCGTATTCCTTCGCCTTTTCAAGTTCATTCCGTCCGAGGAGCTGCCCGATCATGATACTGATACCGGTAGAGAGACCGTGAGTCAGTCCCTGTATCAACGACTGGGCTACCGTTGTTACGGAAGCGGCCGCCGTGGCATCCGTACCGAGATGACCGAGAATGAACGAGTGCATCGTTATGCTGAGGCCCCATGCCAAAGAGGATGTCGCCATTCCGGGAATGATCTTCCAAAGGTCCCGCTCATATGCCCGGGAGAAGTATAACAAAGAGTCTTTCCCAAGGCGTATGTCTGCGTTCCGCTGCGCCCATATGACACACCAGACCAGCGCAATGATTTCCACAACAACCGTTGAATAGGCGGAACCGTTAGCGCCGAGAGCGGGAATCTTTCCGAAGCCGTAGATCAAAAAGAAATCGGCCGTCATATCAACAACTACGGTAACGACGGAAATCCAAAGGCTCAGCTTCGCATGCCCCGAAATCTTCATGATCATCAAAAAGCAATGCAATACCGAGGTAAAAACATAGGAAAAACATACTATCCTCAGGTATCCCGCGCCGATCCGGATCAGCTCCTGTTCGGGAGTCAGTAATCCGATCAGCTGATCTGCGAAGAAGTACGCCCCTACCGTGAAGATAACTCCTATAACCAGGGCATACCGGATTGCGATTCCGAGGAATCTTCTTACATTCAGATAGTCCTTTTTGCCCCAGTACTGCGATATCAGAACGCTTGAAGCGAAGATTGCGATACTGTAAAAAAGCGACATTACAAACGCAATCTGATTGGCGAGCGATACCGCCGCTATTGCATCCTGCGTCAGCCGTCCGAGCATAAACGCATCCGACGCCCCCACAAGAGCGCCCAGAAGATTCTGCAGCGCCAAAGGCACGGCAAGGCTCATTAGCTGCTTATTGAATTTTTTCTTTTCACCGTCGTTCACAAGTTTCCCCCGCATATCGTGTTACCAACTTCGATCTTATACAAACCAGCAAGGTATCTGCAAAATGTTTTCTCTAAGAGCCCCGGTGCAGAGCACATTTGAAAGTCTTTGCAGAGTGTTCTACCACATCTTCAATAGCTCTTTTTATGTATTCCATTGAGAAACATCTTCTTTCGAAAATGTGACTAATCCAGGTTTCAATCCCAGATTAGTCACATTATAGCATCGCACCACTTTTTTTCAACCATATTAATTTACTTACTTCGGGTTTTTGTGTAACAAAGTTTTCTGCTCCTCATCGCTGATAATTTTCTCCAGCACATCTACCGCGTTTTCCACCATCCTTGGACACAACTCCGTAAAGAGATGATGGTCTCTGGCGTACTGAATGCCCTGTTCGGTTCTGACATCGCACCCAAGCAGCTCATTGCAGATATAGGATCCGCATTTTTCGGAAAAGCGTTCCATCATGGCTTCATTGACTCTGTTGGCCTGCATGCGGCTCTCTAAATCTTCTTTGTCCGACTGCCCGTACAGCAGTCCCAACACCATCAGAGCTCCCGTACAGGCGCCGCAGACTTCCCCTTTTCTCATTCCCGAGCCGAAGCATGCCCCGAGCTTCAAGGCCTGTTCCTCCGTTATCCCGCACTCTTCGGAAAATGCGGCAAGCACAGCCTGCGAGCAATGGAAATGCTCAGAAAACAACTGCAGCGCCTTTTCTTTGTGACAACTCTTTATCCGGCTTCCCAACAATTCACTTTCCACGAGTAGCACCCGCCTTTCCACAAATTTTATTCCTCCCGCAGGCGGTATTCTTTCATGCCTCCATGTGCGCTGAAGATTTTCCACTCTCCGGCCCCCCGCCGCGCACAGCGACGGGTCGGTCCGGCATGGTTGTAATAAACGTTTTCTTCATACTCCGAACTCTTTCTTATTTCACAATACTTTCATTTTCCGCAATATCAGGCATATCAACTTTGCACATGCAACAGATAAAAATCATCCGCATATATACGCTCTCCCTGCACATACGGCTTCAGGTTTTCCTCATGCCACCGTTGCATTCTGGGCGCAAACCACTCTTGCTTACTCCACTGCTCATAATGAATTCCGAGGCAATCCAATAATGTCATTATAAAGCAGGCATCCAACACATCGTAGCGGATTGTTCCGCCGGCATTCCGATACCCTTCTGCCATTTGTTGTCTGCGTACCAATGATCCGCCGATATTCCCAAACAGAACAGCAAGATCGTACATCGGATGTCCCATTCCGAAAAATGAAAAATCAATAGGCACCAATCCTTCCGGTGTTTGCAAAATGTTCGACGCAGATAAATCTCCGTGAATCATCTGAAATTCATCCCGAGCATTTTCCAAAACTGCCCCGACGCAATCACAGCTGCGTTGCATGATTGCAGAATACTCAGCGCTTAGCCCATGGTTTTCCAACGCTTGAATTCGTCTTTTCGTACAATCACAATGATGCTTATCGTAAAACTTTACCGGTGATGTCTGAAATCCCTTTGCTTTCTGATGCAAATGTGCAAGCATCTCGCCGATCTGATAACAAACCGCATCATTCAATTCAAGTTTGTCCAACGATTCGCCTTCGAGCCATTTCGAAGCCGTGACATACGTCCCATCCTGTAACTTTGTAATGCGTTCACCGTAGCAATTCTCAATCGCTTCACGGATCTGCATACCCTGTTTTTTTAAGTACGCTTGAAACGCAAGTTCTGCCTTATATATCTCGATGCGATCAACACCTTCATAGAAAAAATCCGTGGAGAACCCTTCTACCGGCTCATGAATCTGCAACAAATACTCGTTTCCAACGCGATAGGTCAGATTTTCATTGTGTCTCAGCAATTCTATTTCCGACGCGGTGATATTGTAAAAGGCCAGCGCTTCCTGTATGTAGTTGTGTTCCATTTTTCCCCCTGCAGCATATCATATTCCGGTTTTCCCATATCCACCGATAATTGTTTTAACGCTATATTCATAGTCGTCTTTCCTTTTGTTTTTGTGCTCCAACATCTAGCGATGCGGTAATACTCCTTCGGCAATGAGCAATTCAACAACTCTAGCCTCCCGTTCAAACATCATCGTGTTATACGGACTCTTTCCGACACTTCGGTTTTTTACAATGACAGCAGCCGGATCGACATACTCCAGCTCGTAGGATTCTTTTTCCTCGTATTCATCCAATTGCTGAGAAACCGGAGTTCCGTCCGTATCGCAAAGATAATAATAGTTATCCTGGACAAAACATTCTGTTTTATCACCATCGCTTCTTTGAATCCGATGGACATATCCGTACTCCCGGACGGATTCCGGCAGAACGACCAATCCAGCCTCTTCTCGCGTTTCACGAATCATCGCATCAATCGGATTTTCCGTGCCCTCAATGCCGCCTCCGGGGAACTTATAATAATCATATTCTTTACTGTGAATCATCGCAAGTTTCCCATCACGAACGATAATGCTTCTGGCCGAATTACGCACAAAAGTGTGTGTACAATCGTCATAGTCCTTTAAGTCCATATCAAACAACAGTCTCATGCTTTCCCCCATACCTCAATCTGCTTTGTTAATCTGAAATATAATCGTTGTTGCACTTAACTTTTATTTTGTGCTCTATCTGCCTAACCCTAATTCTTCTCTCACAATCCAGTCTGCTTTTTCGGATTCTCTTTCTGCCGTAAATCCACATGGAAGTTTTGCTATAGCAACAACGGTCGAGTCCAGATCAAGTATCTCAGACAAACCGATAACGCCGGCATCTTCTGGGAATGAATGGTCTCCTCCACACATAAACTGCCACATTCCATCCTCGACATCATGCGAAACGTACAGCACCGGCCGCTCCTTGCTCAGAATGTGTCTGCACACAATGCATGCTGTATTGGGCTGATCTTCAAATGGGAAACCTTCTGTTTTTTGCTTTTTTCTGAAAAATCCCATATTCGTCTTTCTCTCTTCTGATATCGTTATTGCATAAAGCTTTTATTTTGTGTAGCTAAAAGAAAAACGATTATTCTTTTCCGTGGAATCGGAGCTCTTCTTCACAAATTAATTTTTCCATTTCACGTACAATCAAATTAATCTCATCCTCATCTAGTTCCGCAGTTATCACTATGTCATCCAGAATATCACATTGTGTTTCAATATTCACCGTATACTCTACTGCCATAAAGACGGTTTTGTTACCTCGCTTCACAGTAAAAATATAAAAACACTCACCTGCCAGATCGTCCGACAGTTCATCATACAAAGAGTACAACGAATTCCAATCCTTGCTTATCTCCTCGTTTGGAAATACACGATGGTATACCGTCTCATACGCCTCCCTTATCCATTCGTTCATAAGGACTTCTTTCCTTGGCTCATTTTTCAAGGCTTTCAATGCATTCTTCAAAGCAATGATATAGGGAGTGTTAATAATACCTTTGGGAAAAACTTCCCCTTTAATACAAAAAGCAAAATGACCGTTATCCTCTGCTTCCGAGTCATTCCACTCTGCAACTCGTTCTACCAGAATCGCAAACATAAACGGATTGCCAATAATCATCGTTTTCTCCCCTTAAAAATTTATAGTATAACAAAGACCTTGTTGTACTTTACTTTTATTTTGTCTAACAAGGTTTATAACACTTTATTCGGGATTTACCCGTTTCTATGAATTAACACTGACGATGTTGCCCTGACTGTCCCGGATTTCCGTCTTCTCCACTTTGATAAACAGCGGCATGGAACGAAGAGGATATTTGCCCACATGGGGCTTGATTGCGACAAATTCCTCCAGCGCTTTTTCATTTAACTGTATAACACCGAAGTCCTCGGACTCCTTTCCAAAGCCGCATTTTTCGGCCATGACAAATGCGATAGCCAGCTTTTCATCCTGCAGATAGAGCTTTCTGCCCTTGGAAAGCCGGGCTTTCACCATGGCAGTGATCTTGGAAACACTTCCCGCTCCCATCGTCAAAATCGCCATTTTCATTCCCTTGTATTCGCCGACTTCAAAGCTCACGTCGTTCACATAGAACACCCCGGTGGAAGAACCGTCCCGCTCGATGCCCTCGTTCAGCTCTTTCTTAAAATCCTCTTTGTCAAGCAAGCTTTCCCTGCTCAAAACGGCGATACCAAAAGGATCATAGCGGCGATACAGCGAGAGGAATTTAGAGCCCTCCCACAGCATCATCGAATACATCTCGTCCATTGTCAGCGCAATGACCTGAATGAAGTCAACCCGCCCGTTCGGTGTATTGATACTCCCGAACAACGGATCCCTGTCAAATCCCAACGCGACCAGTTTTGTATTTTCCTCCAGGGCAATCGGTCCGTTGATGTCCATATGCTGGCTCGGTTCAAACACATTGCCGGTCTGAAACACATATCTTGCGAGATTCTGCAGAAAATTGATCGGCCACACCGGCGGTTTCTCTTCCTTCCGCTCCAACCGGAACGTCAGTTCAAAGCCAAACCCGCTGAGCTCCTCGTTCTTGCCCTCTTTCGTGTAAAGCTCGCTGAATCCGCAGGTCACATATTGCCAGTTCGGAATGCCCTCCTCACTCTTGAAGACAACGACATAATCCAGCGGATCCTTGCCGCCGAGGCGGTAAGAAACCATCGTTCCGAAGAATTCGCCGTCCTGATCCGGGTACGCTTTAGCAAGCTGCGCCAGAATAGCCTGGAATCCGGGATCTTCAATATTCTCCGCTGTGTTTCCTTTTTTCGTCGGATCATCCTTATCGTTTTTCTTTTTTTTGAATCCGTCAAACAGTCCCATATGCTTTTCCCCTTCTCTGCTTTATCGCAGTGAGCGATTGTGCCTCATTTTCCGTTCCCTTATTGCACTATACTTTCATTATACGTACTAAACCCCAAAATCCAAAACTACTGGTCTACTTCTAACACGAATCGGTCATCGGTAAAGGTTATAATTCCAACCCTCTCTTCTTGTGGAATAACATCCATGTCGACTGCTGATCGAAATTGTTTAAATGTGGCATTCCTAACTTCCAAAACACCTGCTTCAGCTACGAAAGTCATATCATTATCAAAATTTGCGTAATCGAAAACGGTAACTTCTCGCGATGCTGAATCGAAATATCCGATTTGGGACCGGTGCATTCCCGACCCCCAGGAAAAGGCAAAAT
>JAEEGI010006673.1_pt1 | contig 26009 bp, 23 predicted proteins | sample 8958751 | NCBI WGS metagenome assembly JAEEGI01 (sample SAMN16246545, study PRJNA631951) | gut metagenome | biome: gut microbiome; feature: rumen; material: KS-attached | host: Bos | place: Iran: Karaj | collected 2018-10
GACTTGCATGTGTTAGGCACGCCGCCAGCGTTCATCCTGAGCCAGGATCGAACTCTCACGTTTAAAAGTTTAATCCGGCTAAGAACTTAAGCTTGGCTTTTCGTTCTGTCCGTTAATTTACATTTTTTCTGAATTATTCTCTTTGGAATCTTTCAGGGTTGCATTACTGTTTATTTGTCAAGGTACTTATAGTATAATTATGACCCTTACTGATTGCGTAAGGCAACGCAGAAGGAGGGATTTGAACCCTCGCGCCGCTATTAACGACCTGCACCCTTTCCAGGGGTGTCTCTTCAACCACTTGAGTACTTCTGCAAAATAGTTGATTAACAACAAGTATGTTATTAACAGCGTGTTCATAATTAAAGCGGAGCGAAAGGGATTCGAACCCTTGTGGCGTTGCCGCCAAACGGTTTTCAAGACCGCCTCGTTATGACCGCTTCGATATCGCTCCGAATATACTGTTAAAGCTTATCTCTTCTGAGATAATGCTCTGTGTGAGTTGCTTTCGCATCTCGCCGCAGCGCAAGAATTATATTAACAAAGGGGACCTATCATGTCAACCCTATTTTTCAATTTTTTTTCTAATTTTTTTCACTTTACGTCATATCGCGTTTTTGTATTGTATAAAATTGTCTGAAATATCCGCACAATTAGCTATTTTACTGGATTCCGTCGCCTGTCAACTATTTTTGAAATCCTTATAAATTTCAATCAATTTTTCCATGTTTTTCTCAAGTGAATACTTTTCTTTTGCGTTTTTCATACCGCCTTGCGATATTTTTTTTGCAAAATCTTTGTCGCTTATAACTCTCTCAATAGCATTTTTCAGCCCGTCAACATCCTTAGGCTTGATCAAAATTCCCGAAACACCGTCTTCAATTGCCTCAGGAATACCGCCGACATCCGTCGAAATTACTGCGCATCCATGAACCATGCCCTCTATGACAGAAAGAGGAAATCCTTCAAAATATGACGGCAAGACCAGAATTCCGCATTCATCCAGCCATTTGTCTTTTTCTTTATCCTTGATCCATCCAAGCGCCTGAACATACGAAGACCGCTTTTCGACTTCGCTTACATATTCACTCTCTTCGTAAATTCCGCCCAGATACAGTCTTACATCGGGGTTTTCTACGTGAATCTCATCCATTGCGGTAAGCAATTCGGTTATTCCCTTGTTCCTGCATATTCTTCCGAGAAAAAGAATCTTGTCATAGTCTCTATCTGATGCCGTTTCCCCCACATGTCGTGTGCTTACACTGTTTGGAAGAATCCGGATTTTCTCTTTATCTACGATAGTTTCAAAAAAATCTCTGAGCTTATTCGTCAACACCAAAAGAGTATCTGCCATTCCGAAAATGCTTCTGACACGTTCTTTGCCCTTTTCATCCAATTTCTCATAGTATTCTTCGATATTCCCGCCGTGCTGATGAATCACAATCTTCTTGTTCCGGCGCTTTGCGCATTTTATAAAAAGAGCTTTCCGCCAAAAACTGTTATCCGACGCAACATTCACATGTACAATGTCAAATTTACCCACGCACAAGCAAAAACGCGCATACGCAAGCCCGGCCACCATCAGCTTCTTAAGCTTGGAGCCTTCCTTCATTGTCCCGATGTATTTAAGAGCAATCTTCTCTTCTATCCCGGCATCGTAATAGCCATTTACAAGCCCGGATATTCCGCCGTGAACACAGCGATCGGGGCCGATCATCAATACTTTTATCTTTTCTTTATCCACTTCACTTTATCCCCAGAATTGCCTCTGCCGCAGGAATATCCTCCGGTGTAGTGATCTTGATATTGTTGTATGAACCTTCCACAAGTTTCACCTTGCGGTCTGTAAAATACTCGACAACCATGGCATCATCGGTTATATTGACGCCCTTTGCGATGAGTTCTTCCTCCTCGCGGTCGAGCCTCATATAGAGCTCTTTTATGAGTTTAAAAGAAAAAGTCTGCGGCGTCTGGATCATCCAGGTCCTGTCCCTGTTGGGCGTAGAAACCGCGAATCCGTCCTCATCACAGATCTTAATAGTGTCTTTTACAGGCATGCCGACTACGCAAGCGCCATAATCTCTTGCTCCGTCAAGCGCTCTCAATATGATTTCTTTTGTCAAAAAAGGTCTCGCCCCATCGTGGATAAAGGCATAATCGTAATCACCATCCGCCGCCATAAGTCCTAGGCGCACACTGTGATAACGATAAAGTCCGCCTTCCACGATAGCTTTGACCTTATCAAATCCAAATTTTTCAACAATCTCACTGCGGACAAAATCAATATCTCCGCGTGACACAACAAGAACAATATCATCCACGGGGCTCTCTTCAAAAGCCTTCAATGAATAATAGATAAGCGGCTTTCCGCCTATATCAAGATATTGTTTTTTTACATCACTCTTCATCCTGCTTCCGCTACCGGCAGCAAGTACAACAGCCACAGTTTTCATGGCATCTCCAATCTTTATCTGTTCTTATCCGCGTGATACCTTCTCTCCCTGTCACCAAGCGGAAGATTCGGCACAGCGTTTAGGTCAAGTCCGAAAGTCTTGCCTTTTATAAATTCATAGTAAGCCGCAGAGCCTATCATAGCCGCATTGTCTGTGCACAATACAGGTGAGGGCCTGCAGAATTTTATATTATTAGCCGCACATTCTTTTTCCAAAAGTTCTCTGAGTGCCGTATTTGACGCCACTCCTCCCGCAATTGCAAGACAGTCCATGCCGTACTCCTTGCACGCTCTTATCGCATGCTCGGAAAGCACCTCAACAACGGCCTTCTGAAAAGAAGCTGCAACATCGTTTGCGTCAAGCTCCTGCCCCTGCATTTTGGCCTGATTAATATAATTGAGAACCGAAGACTTAAGTCCGCTGAAAGAAAAATCATAGTCCGCGCCCGCAATCTTAGCCTGCGGGAAAGTAAACGCATCGGAATTTCCCTCTTTTGCCGCCTTATCAATCTTGGGGCCGCCGGGATAGCCCAGACCTATAGCCCTAGCCACCTTATCAAAAGCTTCTCCTGCCGCATCGTCTCTGGTCTGACCGATAATTTCATACTCCCCGTAATCTCTTACGATAACAAGGTGCGAATGTCCTCCCGATACCACGAGGCACGCAAATGGAGGCTTTAAATCCTTATTTTCGATATAGTTTGCACATATATGTCCCTCGATATGATGAACGCCTATAAGAGGCTTTTTTTTCGCATATGCAATAGCCTTTGCTTCGGATACTCCAACCAAAAGAGCTCCCACAAGCCCGGGCCCGTAGGTAACCGCAACGGCATCTATATCATCAAGAGTAAGCTTCGCCTCGGAAAGAGCCGCACGCACGCATCCGTTTATCTTTTCAACATGCTTCCTTGAAGCAATTTCAGGCACAACTCCGCCGTAAACCGTGTGTAGCGCGATCTGAGAAGATATGATATTCGACAATACCTCTCTTCCGTTTCTAACAACCGCAGCCGCAGTCTCATCGCAGGAACTCTCAATCGCAAGAATAGTGACATCCCCAGCATCATCGCCGCCACTTCCGGCACTGCCATGAATCTCATTCCCGTTTTCTTTTATTGACATAAAGATGACGCCGTCATCCTCTACATTCTTGTTAATTTCCATATCTTACCTTTTCGCAGCTCACCTGCTGATATTATTTCCAAACTTTTTAAGCGCTTGTGCTTCCTTCATTCTGTTTGAACTTGTGAGGAAATTGTAGTCATCTTTGCTCGTGAGATTCTCAACATCGGCAGGAACCGACACATCTCCCGGATGGAAAAGAATCTCCATCTCATCTTTTCCTCTTTTCTCAAGGATATCTCCCGCACTCTTAAGGCACATCCTGACATTGTCGTAGAACATATGCCCCGAGAGCATTACTCCCATGAACAACTTATCCTCCAGGCCAAACTTTTTCAAAGCCTTCCTGTATTTAGCCTTGTTTCTCGCAACAAGCGTATTTAAGATCATCACTTTGACAAAATTAACTGCCTTTAATCCCTTTAACTTAAAAAGATTCCTTGCATAAACAGGTATCTCCTCATACGGGAATCTGATATACGAAACCTTAAAGTCATTGCTGCGTATAACATCCATGAGCGCATCAAAAATAACAGGAATCATGTGATAGTGCACATGCCCGTCAATCCTGAACTTTCCGCCGTTCATATATCCCTCGCACGCCCTAAGCTGCGCCTCGATTTCCCTTCTGATCTGTCTGTAATAGGCCCTTCTCAAAAAAGGAATATAGCTGACCGCAAGAAGCTTAATAAATCCGCAGTCAAAATTCCCCTTATCATTCGTAAGCATATCCGCTCTGTTCCCGATGATAGGCTTACCTTCAACAAAATTAAGATGCACGGTAACAAAGAGCTTCTCCTTTATATCGGAGATCTCTTCCATGCACTCTTTTAAATACGGACTGTTAGGCATAATACTTATGCCGTTCAACGCGCCCTTGTGATAACATTCTGCAATATGACGACTCTGTTCCGGAAAAAGACCGTAGTCGTCAGCATGATACTCTATCAAAAAACTTCCTCCTAATTATCATTCTGTTTTACCTGCCAGCCCAGAATTTTCCACCTTCCCTCTTCGTCCTGTCGAAGAATAAACTGGTAATAATTGGCTATCGTTCCCGTGCTCCCTTTCCTCAGTGAAAAAAGACATTCCACATTACACATCTTTTTTCCTGACACATTAAGGACCTCAGGCTCTGAATTCTGAACAATATAATTTGAGATCGAATAATCTCCTTTTTTTCTTTCCGCTACTTCATTCTTTATAGACTTTTTTAAATCACTCTGCCCCGCAAGCAGCTCATCATCCATTATCCCCTGCAAAACCTCAAGCATCTTATCCTGCTGCCCATCGGTGTACTCTTCCTTGTAAAGAACTTTCATGATATTCGCATAAAGATCGACCACTTTCCTGGGATTGGCAGGATAGTTTTTTTCAAGATTGGTAGTGGTAATCTCATCAACCGCCGTCAGATTGTACTGCTCTTCTCCGGGATCTTTTTTGGTCCCCACGAACATAAAATACAATCCCACTATTACGACCGCTCCAAGCGCCAATAATACGATTGATTTCAAAATTGCCGACTTTACACTGTTGTTCTCCATGTCCCCTCCGATATGCAAAAAGAAATTTTTAGTCTATATCACTCTTCAAACCTAAGTGTTAAGCTTCTGCCATCCTTAGCTGCAACTGTATTTCCAAATATTTTTCTGGTTTCGCCTATGAACTCCTGAGGATTGACAAGCGACGGACTGTAATGTGTAAGCCACATCTCTTTTACCTCCGCGCTCCTTGCAAGTCTTGCCGCCTCATAGAAAGTCATATGCTTATGCTCTTTCGCCTTTACAAGCTTGTCGGGCTCACCGTACATGCCCTCGCATATAAAAAGATCCGAATCCTTAGCGTTGTTAACTATGCTGTCCGTAGGCCTTGTATCCGTAACATAAGTAAGCTTTATGCCCTTTCGCTCCTCGCCGAGGACCATCTGTGGCGTATATATCGTTCCATCTTCAAGCTCGACCGTCTCGCCCTTCTGAAGACTGTTCCAATACCTTCTGTCAATTCCTGCAGCCGTAGCCGCTTCAACATTGAACTTTCCCTGTCTCTTAAGATTCATGGTATATCCGTAGCAGGGAATATTGTGATTGACCTTAAATGCCGAAAGAGTAAATCCCGGCATTCCCTCAGGTTCAAAAGACATCTCACTGTCCGTAATCTCTTTGAACTTAATCTCAAACGGAAGCTCAGGCGCTATCACTCTAAGTGCATTCACAACCCTCTCAAGTCCCTTGGGACCTACCATCAGCAGAGGCTCTGTTCTCTCCGCATTTCCCATGGTAAGAAGTAGCCCCGGAAGGCCGCTGATATGATCCGCATGATAATGTGTAAAGCAGATAATATCTATCGGTTTGGAACTAAGTCCCTTTTTCTTAAGCGCAATCTGAGTCGCCTCGCCTGAATCTATAAGTATACATTTTCCGTTATATCTCACATACAAAGCTGTGAGCAAACGATTGGGAAGCGGCATCATTCCGCCTGTTCCCAACAAACAAACATCTATCATAAAAATTATTTCCTTTTCCAGTAAATAACTGCATCATCCTTGGGCTCATCGTAAAATCCGGGCCTCACGCCCTCACTCACAAAGCCAAGTCTCTCATACAAGCCTATCGCAGGCGCATTTTTCGCACGAACTTCAAGAGTATAGTCTTTTATCCCTATCCCGTTTCCGCGCTCAAGGAGCTGCTTCATCATCTTGTAAGCTACGCCCTCTCTCCTGCAATCTCCGGAAACAGACACATTTGTGATCTCTCCGTCGCCTGAAATATTCTGAACTCCGCACAGTCCGACTACCCTGCCTGCCTTCTCGGCGACAAGATAGACCGTATCGTCCCTTGTCAGGGCATCAAGGAGCTGCTTCTGCGTCCATGCCTCTTTTCCGAGATTCGTCTTTTCAAGATTATACGCATCCTCGATATCCTCTGCGCTCATCTCTCTTATCCTGATAATTCCCGGATTATTTCTGCCCGCAGCCTTTTTCTCCGCTGCTTTAGCCTTGGTCTCTGCACCGTTTTTATCCTTCTCAAGCGCTTCACGCTCAGCCTGAGAAAGCCTTAAATAATCGGGTGCAAAATCATCCGCATTGGCAATTCTTCCCTCAGCCGCATAAACTCCCGCAAGTGCCGCAACAGCCGCCGCATTCTGCCTGTTTTGAAAAAAAGGTGCCAGCGAATACGGAATCTTCAAAAGTTCCTCAAGCTTGTCATGATATACCGGAACGCCGTCACCCAGAAGAACGACAGGTTTTCCTATCTCGTTTATCCTGTCCGCGATATCCTCAACCGATGTCGCAAACTGCTCATGTATAACCTGCATGTCAAAAGACCTCTCAAGGCTCTTTCCCTCATAGGTCTTGGGCACAAACGTATAAAGTCCCGTATAAACCTGATTTCTTCTGGCGTCCATCATAGGACATATTATTTTTTCAACTCCATAGAGATTATAAGCAATTCCGTCTACAGTAGGCACCGGGATTATCGGCTTATCAAGCGCAAGGGCGAGTCCTTTTGCCGTAGCGCTTCCGATCCTAAGTCCCGTAAAAGAGCCGGGGCCTTCAGCCACTGCGATTGCATCGATTGTCGAAAGATCGAGATTTATCTTTTTGCATATGTCGTCAAGCATAGGCATCAAAATCTCGGAATGTGTAGTTTTATATTGCACCGAGAACTGCGAAACAAGAATGTCTCCGTCAGAAACAGCTACTGCTCCGACAAGTCCCGATGTATCGATAGAAAGTATTTTCATATAACTCACTTTTTATTAAATTTATTTTTTTGTCATTGTAATAAGGCGATAGTCAAAGCCTTTTTCAAGGTTCTTCTCAATAACTATCTCCGTATAATGCTCGGGAAGTATCTCCTCTATGAGGTTCGCCCACTCTATAAAGCAGACTCCGTCTCCGTAGAAGTAATCCTCATAGCCGATCTCATCCATCTCGCTGACATCGCCGATACGGTACACATCAAAGTGGTAAAAAGGAATCCTTCCCTCGTCATAAACCTGCAAAATAGTAAAGGTCGGACTGCTCACAGGTCCCGTGATTCCAAGCCCCGCAGCAACTCCCTGCGTAAGAACCGTCTTCCCAACGCCAAGGTCGCCCACAAGAGTATACACCATCCCCGGCGTCGCACTCTCGCCAATCCTCTTGCCAATCTCAAAAGTCTCCTCGGCACTATTCGTCTCATGTCTGGTAACTATATCCATACAAACCTCGCATATCTCAAACTTTGCCTCTTTAACTATATCACAAAGTATGTTTTTTCAAAATATCACACTTGGTTTCGCAGCCTTCACCTGGCTCATCAAAGCCTCATCAGAAGTACCAAGCACAAAAACAACCGGAGAAAAGAGAATTATCTTTTTCCGGTTGCCTTCAATCAGCGGATCATCCGCCGTCATATTTTTATTTTTTCAAGCTCACGCCTGTTCAGCATTAGCCTGTCCTTCATCAGCTTTTTCAGCGTCCCTCTTTATCAGATCAGCATAATAGAATCCTGCAAATAACTCTACCAAACATTGCATACCAATAAGGAGCAATATAAAAGTGCCTATATTACTCATTGTAAACATAGTACCTTCTTTAAAAATCGTAGTAGAAAGACCTCCCCAAGAAATAAGCCACCACCACAAAGTATGCGCCGATACTGCCTGCGCTTTTGTAATAGCTTCAAGAGCTTTTTCATCCCCCTTATGCTTTATAGAATAAACACATCTCCAAATAAGAGCAGCCAAAATCGCTCCCAACGCGCAAAAAAGTGCAACCAAAAGTATTTTATGATCTAACATTTTTGAATCCTCCTATTTTTAAATTATTATTCTCTCTTTTATTTCTGAATCTGTAACGCCCTGAACTTAAGCGTTGCCATGGTCAAAAAAGCTACTACCGTTCCGCCGCATACCGCCATTGCAAGTGTGCGGTCAAGCACGACTATACTTACAAATGCCTTAAGATAATACATAACTTCATATTTAGCTATCTGCGGACTTGCAGAGCTCAAAATACATCCGATTACCAGAACAATTACCGCTATACCTACCATTGAACCGCTGTTTTTCACAAACAGTGAAGCAAACAACACGATCATTGACCAGCCCGCAAGCGCAAAATAACTTTCTGCAAATATAACCGCATTTGGGAAAAGAGCCGCTGCCACCGAATCACTTCCCCAGAACACAGCCGCTACGATGTTTGACGAAATATACGTAACCGCCATAAGAGCCATTGCGCCAATAAGTACCGCTACCGCCTTAGCTACTATAAGCTTTTCACGCGACTGCCCACATAAAAGCGGAAGCTTCAAACTGCCGCTTTCTGCCTCATCGGTAACAAGGAAAGTCACGAAAAGAGTTGCCAATACCGGCAATACAATATCTGCGATCACGCCAAGAACCTGAGTAGGGAAATTACCGCCTATCATTGAATCAATAACTTCTTTTTCAAAAAATCCCTTTATCTGAATTGACCTGACAAGTACCCCCATAGCCACACATGTAACAAGCAGGATCAAAAGAAATATTCCAAGCCTTCTGCCTTTCCAGAGCTTGTACATTTCATTCTTAATATTCTTTATCATGCCTGCCTCCTATACATGCTGTAGTAACTGTCTTCAAGTCCTTCTTCCAGTTCAGTGATGTCTCCGCTGAAAAGAATCTTTCCCGCGTCGATCATGACCACTTTGTTGCATATTTTTTCTATATCATGTAAAAGATGCGACGAGATGAGAATTGCTACGTTATCTTCCTTTGCAAGTTTCTCGAGCATTTCATAAATATCTTTCATTCCATACGGATCCAAACCGTTTGTCGGTTCATCAAGGATAAGAAGCTTCGGATCGTTAAGGAGTGCTCTTCCAAGCCCCAATCTCTGACGCATACCTGTCGAATATGATTTTACTTTTTTGCCGATATGTTCAGACAATCCCACAAAATCAACTATCTCCTTGACCTTTTCTTCCGATACATTGTCATATAACTTTGCGATAAGCATCAGATTATCGTAACCCGACAAATATTCATAAAAAGCCGATGACTCAGTCGCAAAGCCGATCTTCTCAACAAAATTATCTCCTTCACCTATAACTATCTCTCCGGAATCTTTGCTGATGAGATTCATTACCATCTTCATCGTTGTTGATTTACCCGCGCCATTAGGTCCAATCAATCCGACAATGTCTCCCGTCTCCACATCAAGCGAAATATTATCTACAACTTTTCTTCCGTTGTAGCTTTTATTCAAGCCGGAGATATGTAACACATTGCTCATAAAAAATTCCTCTCTTCTCTATTTTGTTTTCCTCTTCTAAAACCCCACTATATATTCAAGGAAACAAATCCAAAAAAGAGAAGTAACCATATTTTTGGATAATTTGTCTACGCAATTCATTCCCTCCTCCCGTTCTGTATTTACTATTTAACATTCTATTTGAGAAGAGAGAATATTTCAATATAATTTCATTATTCGAGTAACGTATTAACGTTTTAAAAAGGCAACCGAGAAAAGCTTATTTCCCGATTACCTTATATAATCTGACGCAATGTCTTCTCTTTATATATGCCAGGCATACTACTATCGCCTGGCATATATTTTTCAATACAGCCTAATATTATTTGCCGTTCCAGCCTTCCCAAAATCCCTTTACAAATTGCAAATATCAAACAAAAAAGGAGTATTCCGTTATGAATGCTCCCATTTGTTTGATGTTTTATTTTGTCCTGTGACTGTTCCCCTTTAATATCGGGCTTATATGCTTATAAAGCACAAATGTTATAATGCTGTCCAAAATGCCCTTTACAAGATTGAAAGGTGCAACAGCAAGCAGGCAGAATGTAGTTATATTTGTGATAGCGGGATTTATGCTTGTTCCCATCTCCACAAATGCATTGATGTCACATCCGTAAATGATCGCGTATGCAGGGAGAAGGAAGAATGCATTGAGAAACGATCCCGCAAGAGTAATGCATAATGTTCCGACAATACAGCTTATAAGTGCAGTCTTTCTCGTCTTGCGAAGTCTGTAGATGATAGTGGCAGGTACGACAAAAGCCGCTCCAACAACGAAGTTCGCTATCTCTCCGACAAATCCTGAGCTTGTTCCCTTGATTACAAGCTTTAAGAGGATCTTGATAAACTCAATCATAACGCCGGCAAAAGGTCCTGCCGCAAAGCCGCCAACAAGTGCCGGCATGTCACTAAAGTCAAACTTATAAAAAGAAGGTGCAAACGGAAGTGGAAATTCCAATAGCATAAGGACAAAAGAAACAGCTGAAAAAACACCTATAATGGCCATCTTTCTTACGCTTAACAGTCTCTCGTCCTGCTTTCCTTCCTTCTTTACCGCAACCTTTTCTACAGCTATCGTGATAACAAATGCAATTGCTACCAGGATTATCAGCGCAGCAAAATACTGCCAGCTCTGTGCGATGGTCTCAAAAATACTCTGTTTTTCGTTCATTCGTCCCTATCCTTCCCAACAAATCCGATAAAATAACGTATTTTGTATAAAAAAATTGTAAAAAATTCAAAATTATGGTATTCTCAATGCTCTTTCTTGTCAAGAATGTTTGACAAAAAAACCTATGCGTAACTATAATAAATTATCATTATTTAGATTTTTTGTTTTTAATGAGGGGATAATGAAAAGAATTCTTACACGCAAGCTCGTACCCGGTATGGTGCTTGCAAATGATGTACACACTTATAATTCCAGTTTGAAGCTTCTTGACAAAGGAACCGTCCTCGAGGACAAAGACATTGCCAGGTTGGCTTTCTATTCAATTATCGATGTTCTTATCGAGGATGACCTCGTCGAACTTGAGAATGAGTTCGTCGACATAACCAACGATGAAGGACTCACTTATTCTGAGCGTATCAAACAATCACCTGAGTTTAAAGAATTTAAGCACAGTTTCGAGGAATGCGCCGAGAAATTCGAGCATACCATTAAGGATATTATCGAGAACAACAGAGATCTTGTTTTTGATGATATGATGGCTCCCATCTATGGTCTTCTTGAAAAGGGAAGATCTTCGACCAATATCTTCGATATGCTTCACAATCTTAGATCCTACGATGATGCAACATTTACACACAGCATCAATGTTGCCCTGATTTCAAACATCCTTGCCCAGTGGCTTAAATGGGATGAATCGGAAGTTGAGATTGCTACTCAGTCAGGTCTTTTCCATGACATCGGCAAACTCCTGATTCCGGATGAGATTATCAGAAAGCCCGACAAGCTCACAGAGGATGAATACACACTTATGCAGACTCATCCGCAGCGCGGATATGAGATAATAAAGAATCTTAACATCAGTCAGCATATCAAGAATGCAACGCTTATGCATCACGAGAGATGCGACGGATCGGGATATCCTCTTAAGATTCGCGGTCCTCAGATTGATAAATTCGGTAAACTTGTTGCCATTGCAGACGTCTATGACGCAATGACAAGTGCCCGCTACTATCGCGGTCCTCTTTGTCCGTTTATTGCGATATCAATGTTCGAGGAAGAAGGTTACCAGAAATACGATCCCGAGATGATAATCGCATTTTTGCAGAACATAGTTAACACTTACCTTCTCAATACAGTTCGTCTCAGTACAGGCGAAATAGGCGAGATTATTTTCATCAACAAGATGCACCTTTCCCGCCCTACTGTCAAAGTTGGCAATGACTATATCGATCTGACCAAGTGTCCTGATGTTTACATCAAAGAGATCATTTAAGATTATTTAAAAAAGAAAATATAGAAGGCGATCAATCATCTGATTGACCGCCTTATTTATTATCAAAAAAGATTATATCCTTTATGCATTTCTAAGTCTGAATTTCTGCATTTCTCTCTCGCTCTCGACTTTCTCGATGTGAGCTCCAAGTTCACGAAGTTTCTTATCAAAATCTTCGTATCCACGTTCAATATACTTGATATCTTCTATTGTGGAGATACCGTCTGCAGTAAGTGCTGCAATAACGAGCGCTGCGCCTGCTCTTAAATCAGGAGCCGAAACTGTTGCTCCCGTATACTTGTTGACGCCCTCAACTATAGCTGAGCTTCCTTCAACTTTAATACTTGCGCCCATTCTTGTAAGTTCATCTACATACTTAAATCTGTTTTCGAAAATACTCTCTGTAACAACACTTATTCCACTTGCAAGTCCAAGCGCAACCGTCATCTGTGGCTGCATATCCGTAGGAAATCCCGGATAAGGAAGTGTTTTAACATGTGTATTCTGAAGTCTCTTTGTTGTGACAACACGAACTGCGTCGTCAGACTCATGAATCTGACATCCCATCTCGATAAGCTTGGCACTTATTGATTCAAGATGCTTGGGAATAACATTTTTGACTGTTATATCACCTCTTGTTGCTGCTGCAGCAAGCATAAATGTTCCCGCTTCAATCTGATCCGGTATAATGGCATATTCTGTACCATGAAGTTTCTCTACGCCCTTAATCCTGATAACATCAGTACCTGCGCCTTTTATATTGGCACCCATACTGTTAAGGAAGTTGGCAAAATCAACTACATGAGGCTCTTTAGCCGCATTTTCAATGATAGTCTGTCCCTCTGCCATGACAGCTGCCATCATAATATTGATTGTAGCGCCTACACTTACAACATCCAGATAGATATGATTACCAACAAGTGCGTCTGCACGAGCTGCAATTATACCATGTTCGATATTAACCGATGCACCAAGAGCGTTAAACCCTTTTATATGTTGATCTATAGGGCGAAGACCGATATTACAACCTCCGGGAAGCGCTACGCCTGCCTTCTTGTATTTACCAAGAAGAGCTCCCAAAAGATAATATGATGCTCTTATTTTTTTGATGTAATCATTCTCAATTACATAGTCTCTGATCTGCGAAGCACAAATCTTTACAGAATGTCTGCCTGTTCTCTTGACAATTGCACCTATACTCTCGATAGCCTGCAACATTACATTTGTGTCTGATTCATCAGGCATGTTCTCTATATGAACAACTTCGTCCGTCATAGTCGAAGCTGCCAAAATCGCCAGTGCAGCGTTTTTAGCGCCTCCTATCTCCACCTCACCTACAAGCGGATTACCGCCTTTAATAATATACTTCTCCATATACAAGCCTTTCCCTGTCGGGTAATTTTACCGCAAATGCAGTAACCACCTAAATTACTCACGACCATTTTATATTAATAGCACAATACCAACACTGTGTCAAAACAAGCAGAGCCCCCATGGTATCGGTGCTTTGCACGATATACGCGGCTTACGGCGCGTATATCGTAACTTACTGAATATAATATCTCTTTATATCTGTTAATTCAGATAATCTAACGGATTTACCTGCGATCCGCCAACCAGGATCTCGAAATGTAAGTGAGGTCCCGTTGATACACCGGTATTACCGGAAAGTGCGATCTTCTCTCCCTGTTCTACAGTCTGTCCTACTTTAACCAGGATCTTGGAAAGATGTCCGTATCTCGTCTCCCTTCCGTCATTGTGCTTGATATATACACAATATCCGTATCCACTTCCCCATCCGGCTCTGGTAACGGTTCCCGCTGCCGATGCCGAAACGGCTGTTCCTACAGGAGTTGCCCAGTCAACACCTTTGTGGTATGAACTTGCTCCCTTTGTAGGTCTGTTTCTTCTTCCGAATCCGGAAGAGAATCTTCCTCCTGATATAGGTTTGATATATGTCGGAGGATCCAGTTTTCCTCTCATAATAACTTTAGGAACTGCAAGCGTATTGATAAGTTCATTTTCATTTTCACGCGAAACAACACTGTCATTGACATAAGTTACTCTGTCAACTACCTCATGTTCACCGGCCGAAGGTTCCTGCAATACCTTTGTCTGGTTCTTAAACCATGAGTTATTTTGAACTTCCTGCACTTTCGCCTCATAACTTTCTTTAATATACTTTCGTGTCGTATATTGTATTGAAAGCTCAGGTTTTGGAACATTAACCGTTATTTCGTCCTGAGGTCTTATAACCGAGAACTCATCTTCAAGTTTACCGGGATTCATGGCAATAAGCTCATCAATAGAAAGATTATGATAAGTCGCTATACTTCCAAGAGTATCTCCGGTCTGTACTTCGTAAATTTCCTTGTTTTCCTTATCTTTGGTAACCTCTTCAATAGCTGTCGCCAAACTTACGAGCTGGTTTTCGGGAAGATAACTTTCTACGATCTCAACCTTATCATTGAACTTCATTTCTATAAGTTTCTCTTGATTTGCCGCGTCGTCTTTATCAATTCCTACCTGTTCAAGATAGTCGTCAAATTTCATATATTTGGAATCGGGAGCTGCCTTACTGACCGAATCGGTGATCAGCTCATTCAGACCAAGTTCCGGGAAAGCCAGATCCAGCTCTTCGTCTTTCTTTTTAACCTCTTCCTTACTGCGTATCTGTGCAGTCAATACGTTAACTTCTCTGGACGGGTCCACAGTAAGCTCAACCGCAAATTCATCTCTGGCATCACGCTTTGAAACAGCTGTCTCCAAAAGCTCATTAACCTGATCTATATTTTTAAGACTGATTGAATAATCGTTTATTTTTATCGTATACGCTCTGTTAAACGTAGTTTCCTGCATGTTCTGCTTAAGTATACTAACCATCTTGCCGGATAGTCTGTCGGGAGAGTCAACAACTCCCCACATGATATTCTGTCCCTCAATAGAAAGGTTAGTCTTGGCAAGAGTCAGTTCATCCGCACTCTTTCCCTTTGCTATTGCCCTTCGTGCATCTCTGTATGCTTGATATGCATCCTCACGAGAGCCGACATGACCGACTTCCTTGTCATTAAGCTTTACCGTAAAATAATTGTCAGCATTTTTCTCATAGTTTATCATGTTTGGCATAAACATGATCCATAAAAAAATGACGATCAATGCCGATTGCAAGAACCATATTTTAATCTTCTTTTTAAAAACCGTATCTTTTAAATTCATCGCGTAAAAGTCTTTCTATATAAGCTAATTAAATAATACCGAATATTGTCAGAACATTAAATGTCAGATCCGCCAAAGCGATCAATCCGATAATAATGAGAAGCGGTCCGACTGCGTTATTCTTGTATTCAACAATATCAAGCACTGTTTCCATCTTCTTATTGATCTCAGCAATTTCTTCTTCGATCTTTTCGCGGTTCTTATCAACAATAGCCTGTACATTCCTATATATCTGAACCCCAACGTCATGGGTCTTGGAATCACTCTCATCGATTTTTGAAAGTACTCTGTCAAACTCTTCCGAATAGTCCCTTGAAGCTTCCATCAATTCCTCTAGTTGTTCAAGTTGCTGACTGTAATCTTCAGCATGTTTGCGTAATTCTACGATCTCTTTCCTGTAGTGTTCAGCTTCTTTTTTGATTCTCTGGGCTTCAGCCATCTCTGCCTGAGAATTGGCTTTTATTATGTCCTGGGCACTAAACTTTTTTTCAAGTTTGTCCATAAAGTTCTCCATAATCTTCCCTCCTCATATGCAAAACCTCCCCTTATCTGCATACAATATAGCTTATCATCCATTATGCAAATTAGACAAGATTGTATTACCAAAAAACTATTTATTGTGTACTTTTACTATTTGTTCATTCGACGTTCATATTCTATTCATATTTAGCTTGTATAGTATTTTCATAGCAACGAGCACAAACGATTTTTAATAAAAAGAAGATAGATTTTTTCATAATAGGCCGGGCGCAGCGATGTGTCTGGCCACTCCTCATTAATAGGCTTTTTCAAAAGATCAAAAGCTCATTTCCCCCAATGCCTTATATATTCATATCCTCAATTATTTTGCATCTGTATTTTCAATTGCCTGAATCTCATCATTAAGGGATAACATTCTCGCATCAAGATCGGCCACCATCTTGGCGCACTCATAGAGCTCGGTATTGATATGTACCGGTGCCTTCCCTTCGAATTTATATTGAATCTTGTGCTCAAGCGAAGCCCAAAAATCCATTGCAACTGTTCTTATCTGTATCTCAACTTTTACATTCACGATCCTGTCAGAAAGATAAACCGGAAGTGAAACTATCATATGATAACTTCTGTATCCGCTGTCCTTGGGATTCATGATGTAATCTTTGATGGTCAGTACCTGTATATCTTTCTGGCTGCTGATCATCTCTGCTATTCTATATATATCTGATGTAAAAGAGCATATTATACGGATTCCGGCAATATCATTTACGTAGCGCACCATATTCTCAATGGTGGACTCATATCCATTTCTCTTGAGCTTCTTTACAATGCTCTCAGGTCCTTTTACTCTGGCCTTTACATGTTCAATCGGATTGTATCTGTGAACTTCCTGAAACTCCTCATTAAGGATTTCAATCTTGGTCTGAATCTGCTTCAGAGCTGCGTTATAAAGAAGGTTTACTTCCTCCCATGTATGCATGTCATCAGATATTTTTATATTGCTTCCGGAAAGATCTAATTCCATTATTTACTCCCAGTATTCCTTGTTCATAGAAAATGCCTTGACCAATGTCCTCGGCAATTTCTTATAATTTCTACCTAATTTGTAGCCAAGCCATCTAAAGCCGCACATAGTAATGTAATGCGGAATAAGATAGCCCTTCCCAATATGTTGAAAATGCTTGACGGTCTGACCGACCATCTTCTTTCCCTCTGTCTCAGAACTGATACTTCCGAATATCTCCGGATGATCCGTCTGTGATACACCGAGGTCAAAATTTCTGTGGAACTGCTGCATGCAGGTGTAGTTATGTGAATGAACCACCCCGGCCTCAGGAACATAACATATAGCATATCCCTTCTGGCATGCATTTCCTGCGTATACCATATCCTCGTTAAATATGGTCTTATGCGTAAATCCGCCTATTTTATCATATATATCACGCCTGTACATAGCACAGACATTTGAACAAAAATAAGTCTTTATTCCCAATCTGCTTACATCCGCCTGAGTCTTTCTTATAAACTCATTCGGATAATTAAATTTCCTTGAATATCTCTCTGCAAGATTACAATCAGCTTTCGGATACTGTCTGGCATATGCTGCCGCAACATCCTCATCAAGCGCCTTTGCAAGAGATGCTATAAGTGCTTTATCCCTCGGGAACGCATCCTGCGTCATCATAAGGAAATAATCCGCCGAAGAAAGGCTGACACCGCGATTTCTGGTCTCACCGTGATCAAATTCTTTTTTGCTGACATGTTCGATAATAATATTTTCGTATTTTTCTTCCGGAGCAACACCCGCACCGGCAACGAAATCATCCCAGTACTTCTTCTCCGTATTCATGATGATAATATGTTCAGGTCTTACGGACTGCTTCTCGAGATTGTCGATCAATTCGACAAGAGACTTGTCCGGCTTATACGTAGGTATTATCACATCAATTTTATACATCTCTACCTCAATTATAATAAAAATTATGCGAATACAAAAGGGCAGAGCTCATACAGAACCCGGCCCTTCCATGTCATATTCTAGTTAAAAAATTCGCCTTACTTTCCTGAATCTGCACTAATTTTTTCACTATACTTCTTAACGTCTTCAGATACAGCATACTCAGTATCATTAAAGAGGAATCCGTGAAGCCACTTTACATTGCTCTCAAGATTTACAGGAATTACCATACTTCCCTTACCGATCTTACCTGTAGCTCTCATGCTCTCTTCAGGGAAACCGTTCTGCTCAACTATCTCGTACTTAGGAACATCTTTAAGAAGCTTTACAATATCCGATACATCAAATGATGTATATATTTCACCCATCATACTGTTAGCAACTTTTTCAAGTTCTGAAGGACTCTTCTTCTTTGCTTCCACAAGACATGCCTGAATTACTTCTCTCTGTCTTGCCGCACGGTCAAAGTCACCACCTGCAGTATATCTTACACGACAATAAGCTGTTGCCTGAAGTCCGTTAAGTCTCTGCATTCCTGAGCTCTTAACGTCTTTGAAATCAAGTTTGAGCTCTTTAGCCATCATACGCCCGTAGTTATTAAGGTGCTCAACTACGTCATCGGGAACATTGATCTCTACACCGCCCAATGCATCAACGACATCAGTAAGTCCTCTGAAACCGATAGTAATAAAGTCATTAATATCCATATCAAGGTTCATATTGAGCATTGCGATAGCCTGATCGGGACCACCGTAAACATATGCGGCATTACACTTGTTATACTGATCATTGCTAAGATTAAGATATGTATCACGATAAACTGAGCAAAGCTTAATCTCTCCGTTATCATTATTGATTGAACAGATAATGATAGAGTCAGTTCTTGTTTTCTTCTTGAGCTGTTCATCACGGGCATCTACACCAAAGAGAACAATATTGGTATATCCCTTCATGTGCTCGTTCTCTGCAGCTTCATCACTGATACTCTCATTGATTGCTTCCTCATCAAGTTTTACCTTTCCGACTTTACCGACATCAATCTTATAGAATATATGCCAAGCTGCAAAAATAAGTAACAATGCAACAGCTATCTCACTTATAAGAAGAATCATTGCTTTATTTTTCTTCTTGCCATTTTTTCCGGCTGAACCGGGTCTTGATGACTGACCTCTTCTAGGGGCATCATAGTCCCTTGAAGATCTTGCGCCTCTTCCGGCAGAACCTTCTGGTTCTCTTCTTCTGGGTCTTTCATCATAATCATCATAGTCACGTCTAGATCTAGAGTCTCTACTTCTTCCTGAAGATCTCACATCATCTCTGTATCTATCGTCTCTCTGAGAAGGTCTGCGACCACCTCTGTCATAATATTCATCATCACGATTAGACATAATACCTCTCCACTTTCTCCTTGTTGTCCCAACGAATTGGTCATTCTTAATACTTCTTTGTAACCTTTTGTAACATTTACGTAAAAAAGTTAGCGTTTACCCAATACATTTTGCCACAAAAGTAAAAAATATACAAGTCTAACCGTTCAATATGCATTTTTATTGACAATTCCGTACCTTATCGTACCGATTATTATCTTAATATCAAACATCATGGACCAATTTTCGATGTAATAAAGGTCATAATCTATTCTTTTTCGTATAGAAGTATCTCCTCTATAGCCATTTATCTGGGCCCAGCCCGTAAGACCGGGGCGAACCTGATGTTTAACCATATATCTCGGAATCTGTTCCTTGAATTTCTCGACAAACTGCGGTCTCTCAGGTCTCGGACCGACAATACTCATCTGTCCGATCAATATGTTAAAGAGCTGCGGAAGTTCATCAATACTGGTTTTTCGGATTATTTTTCCTATACTTGTAACTCTCGGATCGTCCTTTGTAGTCCAGCCCTTTTTCTCTTCAGATTCGGTCTGTACTCTCATACTTCTGAACTTGTACATATTAAACGTCTTGCCGTTAAGTCCCACTCTCTCCTGCTTATAAAGTATAGGTCCGTTGTCCGTAACTTTTATAAGAAAAGCAATGATAAACATTAATGGAGATAACAGGATTATTCCCACTAGTGAGCCAAAAATATCAACGCACCTCTTTGCAAGCCTGTTCATCGAGTTTGAAAGGGGAACATATCTGATATTGATAACAGGTATTCCCTGCACATCTTCCGTAAACGGATTACTTGGGAAAAGAGAAGAATAATCCGGAATGAACTTGGTATGAATACCGGATTTCTCACACTGAGCCACAAGTTCCTCCAATCTGTCATAATCATTAAGAGGAAGTGTGATAGTGATCTCATCAAATTTACTGTCTTCCAGATAATTTGAAAGTGAATCAATGTTTCCGATGACTTCAATGCCATGATAACTTGTTCCTATAGGAACAAAATCATCCAAGACACCCGCAATGACATATCCCCACTGAGGATTATCCAGAATTCTGCTGATATATCCTTCAGCAGCCCTTGAATATCCGACCAGCAAAATATGCTTAATATTGTATCCTTTTTTTCTAATAAATTGTAAAAATTTTCTTAAAAGTCCATGTGCAAATGTTGTAATAAATGTATTCAGAATAAAAAATATGAATACAGTCCATCTCGGGAAATCGTACTGCTTAAAAACAAACAATACAACCGAAAGTCCGAGCGCACCAAAAACATTAGCCTCAAAAATATCAACAAACTCATCCCAAAGCTTTAATGCACGTCTCGATGTATACAACTGCATCATGTAATAAAGAAATAGATATGCGGGAAGTACATAATAAAGTGCCATAAGATATGTATGAAACTTTATGTATCCTACATTAGCATCTGCTTTTAAATACATCAGAATAGGATATGACGCAATATATGAACCGGCTATTATAAGCCCGTCCACTATTACATGTGCCCTATTTAAATGTACCTGATTGTCCTTGATCATACTCTTGTTGCCCCAAATCTTCTTGCTATATTGATCCACAGTTCAAGCTGCAGTCCAGCACATGCAAGAAGCTCCTTCTTCCCAAACTTCTGTCTTCTGTCCGCATTCTTTACGATCTTGGAAACCCCTGCCATGATTCCCCTAACATGACTCATTCCAAGCCCTTTACGCACATAAAAGACATGCTTAATAATAATCCCGGCCAGTATAAAAGGTAAATTAATAATTATCTGCAAAACCGGCATATTTTTATAAATAAAGTATAAGTTATTACCTGCTGTTAATTCAACCTTAAAAGAATTGTACCTCGAACCCGAAGTACCGCTTCCCGCATGATAAACCAGAGCATCCGGATCACAGGCGTTTATATACCCCTTTATCCTCGCCCTGTATCCTATATCAACATCCTCAAGATAGCAAAAATGTTTCTCGTCAAAGTATCCGACTTCTTCGAACAGTTTAGTCCTGTACATTGCGGCTCCCGCACATGCACTCGTTACAGGCTTCAGCCCTGTAAATAAACTGCTCTTCTTATCTCTTCCGGGTGAAAAAGCCCATCCGAGAGCGCAATAGTAATCCCCTGCATCATCTATAAGCTCGGGATTTTTAAGTTGAAGAAGCTTTGCCTGAACACTGAAAAGCTTCTTTCCTCTGCTCATTGTTTTTACTAAAGTCTCAAGCACCTTCTCATCGCATACAGTGTCATCGTTAAGCAAAAAAACATACTCGGAATCTGCTGCCTTTATCCCAACATTAACAGCATTTGCAAATCCCGTATTCTCATCAAGAGTAATTACTTCAACTTCGGGATATTTTTCCCTGATATACTCCGCACTGCCGTCAGTAGAGCCGTTGTCAACCATGATAACATGAAAGTCCCTGTATGTCTGCTTTTTCAGACTTTTGAAACATTCATCAAGATATTTTTTTCCATTATAATTAGGTATTACTACAGTTACCGTTTTCATTGCGATCATATCCTCTTAACAACCTGCGGATCCCACATGATGCGAAGCCCACGCTTCCTGACTTCTTTGCATACCAAAAAACTGAGCTCTATGATCTTTTCCTCAGAGAGCCCCACGAATCTTTCTTCCGTGCCATTCTCATTGAAAGTATCTGTATATTTCATGCCTGTGACTTCTTCATATGCATCTACAAACTCAGGTCTTATCGCCATACATCTTATATCAACGGCATAACAGTCCTGCTGTACCACTGCCCTGTGCTGCAGTCCGCCGCTGTATCCAAGCGGTATTCCCTTATAAAGAGCGGTCTTATCTTCTAGATATATTCCGCCCGCAATTTTCTTTTTCTCATCTACAAGCTTTCCGCCGACGCATCCGATATCTTTCCTGCATGACAGAATATCCGGCTTGTAATTAACTCTGTAAAAGCCAAGATGCGGAAGCGGCGTTACATCTGCATCAATCCTTGCATCCGAAAGTGCAGCCTCTATAGCATGTTGTCCTGCCTCGTAAGCGTATGTCTTGCTTGCGGGATTTGCCGCGGTAGATTCGCTGTGACATCTCCAGTGATACAAGACTTTACTTATATGCGCGATCTGCCAGGAAGCCATATCCATTGATAATGCAGCCTCACAGCATGTTCTGAGAAACAGATCGAAATCCTGCGCACCGTCATACTTTGCACGAAGCTTTAATCTCTTAATTATGTCGCTTCTTATGATCGTAAAGTGACAGATATAATTATTTGAAAAAAGATAATCCATGTTAAAAGATGGCTTGGCGTGATGCTCGTAATATCTCTTTTCACCGTTGTTATCATCAAACTTATCCTCATCCGAGTATATAAGCCTAATAGGACAATTCCTGTATCCCGACAGGTGATTTTGCTTCATGCTCTTTTTGATAACACGAAAAGCCTCATACAAAGCATCGGGAGTAATAAGATCATCATGATCCAAAAGACCTATATAATCTCCCTTTGCGAACTCGATAGCTCTGTTTGTATTCTCGGATATACCGGCATTTTTTTCCAAGTGATAATACTTGATCCTGGGATCGTTACCCGCATATTCTTTCGCAATCTTAGACTCTTCCTGCGAAGCATCCGCAAGAACAAGTTCCCAATTTGCATAGCTCTGTGCTATTACAGACTCTATCATCTCCCTGAGATATTCTTCCGGGGTATTGTACATCGGAACCACAATGCTGAAGTTCACGGTCTCCCCTTCCTCCGCAAAACGTCTGTACTCAAGATTCTGCTCCTTCAGTACATCCTCGGAGAGATGATGGAATTCATAATTCTCATTTGCATCAAGAGATACTCTTTCAAGGGCAGCAAAAAATGCGGCCCCAACACCATTGCGCTTAGCATACGTTATTGTTTTTATGACCGCATTTTTGATTCCCATAATTCTTATTACCTTACTTAATTATTGTATTGCATTCTTTACCGCCTCAGTAAGCTCATCCTGGAGCTTAGCGGCATCTTCCAAGTTCTTTCCTTTTACGCCCATATAGAACTTGATCTTGGGCTCTGTTCCTGAAGGTCTTGCACAGCACCATGAATCGTCATTAAGTGCAAAATACAAAACGTTAGAAGCCGGAAGTCCGGTCTCAGACTCTTTTCCGCTCTCCATATCAATAACCTTGCCGGTCTTGTAATCTCTAAATTCTTCAACCTTCCAGTTGCCGAATGTCTTGGGAGGATTGTTTCTGAGCTTATCCATAATAGCTGCGATCTGCTCAGCGCCTTCCTTGCCCTTCATTGTGATAGAATACTGACCTTCTTTGTAATAGCCGTACTCTTCATACATATCGATCATTGCATCCCATACGCTCTTGCCCTGTTTCTTATAGAATGCAGCAAGTTCGCAGAGGCACATAACGGCAACGATAGCGTCCTTATCTCTTGCATGAGTTCCTGCAAGACATCCGTATGACTCCTCAAGACCAAATACATAGTTGTGAGACTGATTATTCTCTTCATAGATCTTGATCTGCTCACCGATGTACTTAAATCCTGTAAGAACCTCAGTATAATAAAGTCCGTACTTTTCAGCAACATGTTTTGCCATGTTGGTAGTAACGATAGTAGTTACAAAAGCAGGGTTTGCAGGCATTGTCTTTGTATTTGTGCGCTCTCTCAAGATATACTCACCGATAAGCATACCTGACATATTACCTGTAAATCCTACATATTCGCCCGTCTTAAGATCCTTTGCGTAGATTCCGAGACGGTCTGCATCGGGATCGGTTGCAAGAACGATGTCCGCATCCTTCTCTTTTGCAAGCTCAAGTGCAAGCTTAAATGCCTTGGGATCCTCGGGATTGGGATACTCAAGTGTTGTGAACTCCGGATCCGGAGCTTCCTGTTCGGGAACAACATACACATTCTTAAATCCAAGCTCTTTCAAAACTCTTCTTACAGGAAGGTTACCTGTTCCGTGGAAAGGTGTATATACAATGCTGAACTTATCAGCCATCTCATCGATAACATCCTGATGAATGATCTGCTTCTTAAGTTCTACCATGTACTTGTCATCTATCTCTGTTCCGAATGAAACATAAAGTCCCTGAGCAATTGCATCTTCTTTGGACATTGTCTTAACTTCATGATAATCCGTGATAGCCATAACTTCGGCAATTATTCCGTTGTCGTGAGGAGGTGTAACCTGTGCGCCGTCCTCCCAGTATACCTTGTATCCGTTATATTCCGGAGGATTGTGAGAAGCTGTTACCATTACGCCTGCGATACATCCAAACTCTCTGAGTGCAAAAGAAAGCTCGGGTGTGGGACGTAAGATGTCGCTCACATAAGCCTTGATACCGTTTGCTGCAAGGCAAAGAGCCGTCTCATCCGCAAACTCGGGTGAGAATCTTCTGCAGTCAAAAGAAATTGCAACACCCTTTTTAGCTGCATCGGGGCCGCCGTTCTTTTTGATATAATTTGCAAGTCCCTGTGTAGCTTTTCTTACAACGTACTTGTTCATTCTGTTTGTTCCGGCGCCGATAACTCCTCTGAGTCCGCCGGTACCAAACTCAAGCTCTCTGTAAAATCTATCCTCAACTTCAGCCTCATCATTTCTGATAGCCATCAATTCATTCTTTGTCTCGTCATCAAAATACGGATCGTTAAGCCAATATTCAAGCTGTTTTGACGCTTCACTCATTTTTCTTTCCTCCTTAAAATAAAACTACTGTTTTATTATAGCATGTATTATATATAATGCTTTATTGATCCCTTAAACTCGAATACCCCTCTACATTCAGACTATAATCGCTTCTGTCCAGGCTAAAGTTCGGATTGTAGTATGGATCCCCTTTATCAAGAACTTCCTTCCACTTTGTCCTGAAACGCTCCGACTCCTCTTCGTAACGTTTCGCATTCTCTCCCTCGAGATCAAGGCCTCTTGAAAGAGACTCATAATGAAACATCTCAGCAAAAGGTGTAAACACGTTCAGATACCCTTTTTCTCTGAGTTTAAGGCAAAAATCAACATCGTTCAAGCTTACTTCGAAAGTCTCGTCAAGTCCGCCGACTTCATCGTACTTATTTCGCGATATCATAAGACATGCTCCCGTTACGGCACTTACATCCTGAGCGTAGCAAAGCCTGCCCATGTATCCGAGGTTCATACCCGCCTGTCCGTAATGTGAATGTCCCGCTGTTCTGTGTGCTCCAAGCTTAAGAACAACACCTGCATGCTGTATCTTTCTGTCAGGGAAGTAGAGCTTACCGCCTACCGCGCCAACATCCGCTCTCTGAGCGTACATCAAAAGTTCTTCTATCCAGTTGACGGTTATAACCTTGGTGTCGTTGTTAAGGAGAATGATATACTCTCCGTCCGACGCTTTCACACCGTAGTTTACAACCTTGGAATAATTGAATTTAGGTCTTGAACCGTCGGGATTTAAGTTACTCTTGTCCTCGTAGAAATCTACAACCTTGACAATATCCTTAAGCGCACCCGACTTAAGTTCATCATAGTAGCCCTTTATCTCAGAGCCCTTACTTCCGTTCTCGACAACTATTATCTCATAGTTATCATAGACGGACTTCTCATATATTGAATCAATGCACCTTCTAAGGTCCTCTGCGTGCTCGCAGTTGGGAATAACTATACTTACCTTAGGTGTTCCCACTACTTCATAACT
>JAEEGI010006676.1_pt1 | contig 26006 bp, 12 predicted proteins | sample 8958751 | NCBI WGS metagenome assembly JAEEGI01 (sample SAMN16246545, study PRJNA631951) | gut metagenome | biome: gut microbiome; feature: rumen; material: KS-attached | host: Bos | place: Iran: Karaj | collected 2018-10
AAATCAAGATATGTCTTTTCATGATCCGTGCAAAGAGTAGAACAAAGACCTTTAGTATGCACGGAGCCACCACGCTTATGTGCTTTTCTAGGCATTGTGAAAGTATTGCTTTTTGAATGATTTCCTTTGTATGAAACATTGAAAAATGTCTCATCTACTTCTACAACACCTTCGAGATAGGTCTTTTCTGCTACTTCCTTTATAGCGTCAAGAATTTTATGGCGCCAAACAAAAGCTGTTCTTAACGAGATACCACATTCATCGGCCGATTCATTTAATGTCTTTTTATCTATCATACACTTGAGATACTTCGCCCAAATGGATATTTTCTTTCTTGTTCTTGAAGTGATGGAATTTGAACTAGCTGAGAATGATTTTCCACAATCGCGGCAGATATACGTCTGAACTCCATCTTTTCTTGTTCCATTTTTAACAATATGCTTACCTGAACAATATACGCATTTACATTCTTCTGTAATTCTGTTTTTTGTAAGGAAATCCTGAAGATTATCAGCATTTATATCTACATTATTAGTGACAGTTGAATAAAAAACAACTCTATCACTATAAGATAATTTATGATATGCATTTATGAATTCTTTTAAGTTCATAAGGACCTCCTTTATTCAGTGATATGGATTGATTATAACACAAAAAATGAGAAAAATCAATCATTAAATTCAAAAAAGCCATAGAATATATACCCCAGCCAAAGTGATTATCGCAGCAACATATAACGGATTTATGGTAATTATCTTCACAAAATCAGGACTATATGAATTTGTAACCTTTTCTACCTTTTCTCTTGCTTTTTCTCTGACAGTTGCTGGTACTTTTTCTGTTGTTTTTTCTTCATTTCAGTTCTATAAAATCTATACAAAATCAAGCCATTTGGATGAGTTTTGTCAAGACCCAAATGGTGTCATTTCTTTGAAGTTCATCACCACTTCGTAATTTTTATTGCTGATCTGAGTTTCAAAGCTTCCTCCAGCACTGTACTTTGTTACAACGCTTTCTATATTTTCCATATGTCTCCTTCCCTCAATTTCTTGATTTTTGCAATAAAAAAGCGCTTATGTCCTATCTTTCAATAGTTCATAAACGCTTTTCACTGTGTTATTAAGTTTTTAGATCAAATTATTTTGAGAATCAAAGTTGTATTCGCCTACATTGCTTTGCGCCACAAATCGTCCTTTAAATACTTCTATAATATCCAAGTCTATCCATTAGTCAGCAGCTTCACCTTCGCCTGTTTCTTGAAGAACGCTACTCCATAGCAAAGTATCTGCTTATAACCATAAAGCCCTTCTGCATATTTTTCCGTAATAATCTGGTCGATTGCTTCGTCACAATCTTTGTCCAGATCAGCTTCCTTTTTAGACTTCTTAGCCTCAATGATAATGGCTCTGCGGTTATCCTCATCCTTTAGCAGTATATCCGGTCTGCCAAGACCTTTTTCTTTATTGGCCTCCACTTCATAACCTATTCCAACAAATGCTCCAGCAAGGAAAGCATGATAATAATCTTCATGGTAGTGATTATAGCTGATTGTTCTCCAGAGAAGCTCTGAGAGGGTCCGCCCAGCTTCCTCTGCATCCTGATTCCAAAATGCCTCCATCATGCTTTTCTGCATATTGGTATCTATCGTTTCTTTGAACAGCTTAACAACCGTATCCTCAAAGATAGATGCAATTTCTTTATTCGGAATTTTAAGGCTCACTGTTTCCCCTTCTTCCTCGGCATCTGCCTTAGTAATATATCCTTTCATAAGCAGGACGCTCCACAGATTATCCTCCGATGAATGCAAAGTATCATAGGTTAGTTCATCCGTGATCGTCTGTATGATCGTTCCACTATTCATTAGTATTTCAAATTTCCCCTTTACCTTAAAATCTGTTCTCCTTACGAATGTAAACAGGATACCGTTATGGCTGGTATTCTTCCAGTAATTCTTAGGCTTCGCATTCTTGCGTTTCTTAAGGGCAGACAAATAATTGATTACATCCCATGGACAGTATAAATAGGAGTTTCCAAATACATATCCGTCATACCACTCCTTAATTTCTTTAGCTGCTTCTTTTCTGTCTGCAACCTCAAGCATCTTTTCCACTTCATCTTCAAGGAATCCGAAATAGCGGCTGAACCTTTCGTCCAAAACAGAGTAGGACACAAAATTATTAGTGCCTGTAATGATACTTTCATTTGCAATGCGAAAGCATCCGGTAATAACTGCAAATTTAAGAAACTCATTATCTTTAAGCGCGATACTCATAATCCCCTTGACAACATCGAGCATCTTAGAATAATAACCATTCTTTGATGTATCTTTTTCGCTCGCCTTTGCAAGAAGAACATCGTACTCATCAATCAAGAGAATGACTTTTTTTCCATAAACGGCATTCATCATGCGCATAATCATCTTTAATGAATTCTGAATATCCGCATCTGTCCCAGTCTGAGCCTTTAATCTGTTGAATACTTCAACATCAAACGGATTTACTTTTTCCCCTAAACTAATGTCAGAAATTCCTTTGCATACATCCGCTATAACAGTCTTGAGCATCTCATATGCGCCGCCAAAATCTTCTGTTTCTACATCCTTAAACGAAACAAATAATACCGGATACTGATTCATCCACTTCTTACAGAAATCCTCATGTTCCGTTATGGCAAGTCCTTCAAATATACGTGCGCTTTCCTTCCGTATGCTAAAGAAATTCTCTATCATACTCATCATGAGTGTTTTGCCAAACCTGCGTGGTCTGGTAAAGAGTGTAACCTCATTATCAGTATCGTTAACAAGCTCGTAAATCAGTTCCGTTTTATCTACATAATAATCACCTGATTCCCTAAGTTCCTCAAAATCCGATTTTCCAACGCCTACCTTAAAATCCATTTGCAGGCCTCCTTTCCGCAGAATAAATGCATTTGCACCTTATACAATCTAAATTTACACAAACCTCACAAATGCAGATTTGTGTTATCTTTTCGCACACTAATACAAGATAAATACTACCACAAATCTCCCAAAACATCAACGAAAATACTAGATTTAGAAAAAACAGAGTGCCTACGCGGGCGCAAAAAAGATGGCCCGGATTTCCAGACCATCTCACATTTCATATTTTTACGCTTTTAAACCTTCGAGAACTTCTTTGATACTGTTGTCAGTCTGTCTACTGCCTTTTTATTCTCTTCCATTGCATTTTCTATTCCCTGCATGCTATTTACAAGCTCCATGGTACTCTGGGTTGATTCACTTATCGCCTTTGAGCTTTCATTCATGGAATTTACTATGCCCTCTACTGCTTCTGAGGCTTCATCCATACTTACGCGAAGCCTGTCAGCCTTATCCGAGAATTTTGCTAGCATCTGGTCAAGTATTATTGCTGTCTTTTCATAATCATCACCGCTCTTTACGTAGCTGTCATAGTCCGGAACTACATTTTCGTTGATGAAATTTACTACTGCTACTGCATTTTCCGATAAGCTCTCTACTGTCTTTGTTACTTCAGCACTTATCTTTTGAATGTTACTTGCAGTTGATAAGCTATTTTCTGCAAGTTTTCCGATTTCCTCTGCTACTACTGCAAAGCCTCTTCCTGATTCACCGGCTCTTGCCGCCTCGATTGAAGCGTTAAGTGCAAGGAGGTTTGTCTGCTCCGCAATACCTGTGATTACCTGAGTGAGCTTGTCGATCTGGCTTACCTTTGCGGAATCCTCTGCTGATGATTTAAGCGCTTCGCTCAGCTCCTGCATACGGCTTCCTGTATATTCCTTCTTTTTCTGAGCTGCTTCCTTTATCTCGATGGCTCTCTTTTTAATTTCGTCTGCTTCTCTTGCGCCGTCCTCTGCTCTTTTGTCGATTTCTGCTGCATCGTCCTTTACAGCCATTATCTTATTTTTGATTTCATTTGCTGTCTCTGCTACATTTTCCATGCTTGCAGTAAGCTCCTGCATCATTGCCGAGGTATCCATGGCACTTTCATTTGCCTTTGATACTTCTCCTGCTACCGAGTCATAGGTGTTATTAAGGACAACTATACTTTCCTTTATTTCCTTAAGTACCCTCTGGAGAGTATTTATGAATTTATTGATGTCTCCTTTAAGTCCTGTAAGCTCTGAATCCATTGGTGTGTTGATTCTTGCTGTAAGATCGCCGCTTCCTTTTTCGATATTATTTATCATGCCGCCAAGCTCTGTCGACATGGAATTTACCTTCTTTACGACAAAGTTCATTATTACCCAGAAGCTGACTATCAGTGCGATTATAAATACACCTAGACCTACAAATGTAATTACCATGCCGGTATTCCACTTGATTTCTAGCTCAGAGTCTGCACTTTCTATTCTAAGTCTTACCTTCGCATCTACTTCTTCAATTTTCTCAAAGATGGCATTTTTTGATGGAACTGCTTCCTTTGTTATGGTATTAAGCGCTTCTGTGGTATTTCCTGATACGCTGTATCTTAAGGCGTTCTGCATACCCGTCCTGAAACTCTTTAGGTCGTCATGCATTTCATCAGATACTTCAATTAACCCATCTCCCATTTCAAACTTCTGGATGCTTGCTTTTATATTATTTATTGCAAGCTCCGCTGCCTCTCTATGAGAATTGAAATCCTTCATTATTCTGCCCTGCGATGCACTGTCAGTTTCTAGCATATATGCATACATGTCGCTTTCCATCGCAGATACATTATTCTTTAATTCATTTTCATAAGGCGTGGATTCACTTATGAAGTTCAATATGTCCGTTGTGTCACCTAAAGTGCTTTTATAATTATTCATAATAATTACTACGACCGCCAGAAACACTAACAGCATTATGATGCTGTTTATGAGCGACATTAAAAAGATCTGAGGCTTCTTATTTTCATTATTTCCCATACGCATACTCCTGTATACTGCTGTTTTTTTGTTAATTCCCCTATAAACCCACCCTTTTGTCTTTACTAATAATTATACACCAAAACCATGGGACATTCAAGGATAATTTAAACATATTTTATACAGTTAATTTTTTTTTACTACAAAAAGCAGGCATCGCTGCCTGCTTTTTTGTACTAATATAATTTTTTTACTTGTTTAAAAGCTTTATTATGGATTTTCCCATTGCTCTTGCTGCTTTTTTCTGCAATGAGGTCTTTGTAATCTTTGGCCTATCATAAGAGCTTGACAAGAAGCCGATTTCTACAAGTACTGCCGGAACTCTTGCTTCTCTTATTACTACAAAGTTCCCCTTTAGTGCTCCCCAGTTCTTTTTAAGGCCAAAGGAGTCTGTGCAGTCCTTTGAGAGAGCTGCTGCTATCTCTTTTCCTGTAACGCCGTTCGCGTTTTTGGAGATGTTACTGTCACAGTAATATACTCCAGCTCCATTTGCTGTACTATTTGACCAGCCTGCTGCATTCACATGAAGACTTACGAACATATCTGCTTCTACTTCAAATGCAAACTCTGCCCTCTTATAGAGATCTATAAGGACATCTCCTGACCTTGTCATATACACCTTTGTTCCATTTTCTGTAAGGTAACTTCCAAGGTAGGTCGCCATATTCATATTTATTTCTTTTTCCTTATATTTGCCGTATGTAGTTCCCGGATCCGAGCCACCATGTCCTGGATCTAGCACGACAATATTTTCATAAAAGTCGCCCGGATTTCCTATTTCAAGCCTTGCCACATCATTTTCTGCGCCTTCTTCACCTGTTTTTTCTGCTAGTGTGTAGCTAAAGCCCTGAATATAATCGGTATAGATTATAAGCTCAGTTCTATCAAAGCTCTCATTATATCTTGCTTCAACATCTGATACCTTCTTGTACTTATATGTAGGAAGATTTGCTTCATCCTCATAAAAATCCATATGATTTCCAGGAATCTTTATCATGATTTCCCTAAGCGCATATAAATCAGCTGCCGAGGTTTCCGCATAATCAACTCCTTCCGGAAGGTTTATGTACATTGCTGCATCATGGTACTTAGATGTATCTACTGCATTTTCAGTTGAATCGCTAGAAGCTTTCTCGTCTTCGCCATATCCTACAGTTGAAGTGGCATTTCCTGCATCAGATAGATTCTCTGTGGTAGCCGCAGTGGTGGCTACAGTAGTGGCTACAGTGGTGGCCATAGTGTTTGAGGTAATTCCATAGCCTGCCGCATTCGGATTCTCTGTTGCAGTTGTTACATATCCACCTGCATAATCAGCAGTAGACATGGTTGTAGTTTCTTCTGCCCTATAATTTGAATCATATGGAGATATCACAAGTGAGCCGCCATACATATCAGTAGTTGTAGTCTGCATGGTAGCACCTACATATATGGTATCTACTACATTTCCGCTTATGTCAGTTACATTTACTACACTTAATCCTGCTGGTAGAGTGGTTGCACTAGTCGCCCCGGTATAAGCCGTTCCTGCTATATTTGCATAACTTGAAGCGCTTGTGGTAGTTGGGAACACTGCATTATTAGCATTAGTAGTGTTATAACCATCATTTGCATTAGCAGCATTATTTCCATCATTTGCATTAGTGGCATTATTTCCATCATTTGCATTAGTAGCATTATTTCCATTATTTACAGCACTAGTTGTTAAAGGCTGAACTATGCTTTCTTCATCTTCCTCTTCAACATCTGCACTCATATAGAACATCTTTTTCTGCTCATCATATTCGCAGTATATTCCAAGTAGTTCTGCCACATATTCGCCTGGCACCATCACAGTACTATAGCCAGTTGTAAGGTTCTTTACTTTCTTTGCATCTCCTGCTACATCCTCATAGTCAAATTCGTCAAGGATTTCTTCATAGCCACTTTCTTCGTAAAGCCCCTCTTCCTTTTGTTTATTCTGGTTATTTAGAAGGCTCTGATCGATAAATGAACTTCCAATATTACCACTTGCCTTTGATGAATCAGCCTCTCCTGCAAGAAGAATTCCTGATGAATAGTTCATAGGATTTAGTCCATTGAAGATGCTTCCGAAAGTCTCTCCTGAGGCTGCAAGGATTCTGTTAGTTTTTCCTACTACAGCTGTAGAAGAATCCATACTAAGGACTACGCTCTTATTTTCCTTTGTGATGGTAATAGTTCCAAACTCTTTATTTTCTTTCACAGTGCAGCCAAGTGCCGACTTAAACACTGTATAAAGCCTCATATAGGCCGTTCCGTTTATGTAAAGCACCGGAAGATTTTTCTGATTTAGTTTCTTTCCATCCACTGTTATATCAGCAGAGGTCATATTAAAGTTATAAACATCTCCGTCTACTGAAATATCAAATTTTCTTGCAAGGGTGATAATTTCATTATTTGAACTATAATTATAATATAGTCCAAAAATATTAGCGAGATTCTTTGCCGGCACCATTACAGTGCTATAATCCGCTTTTTTAAACTTAACCTGCTGAGGAGCATAATCCAGCTTAATAGCCTTTCCATTAAACTTTGCATTTTTGCTGCCAACAGTCATAACCAGCTTATTTGAGCCATCCTTGATGGTAATCTTCTTACCACTTTTAGATACCTGCATTCCGGCCCCACCTTCTCCGAACACAAGGTCATAAGGCACCATATTTATGTCTGCATAATTGAGTACCGCATAGGTACCCTTCATATCTACCTTCACCTTACCAAATTCTACATTCATTGTATCCTTGATTTTCATGTAGGCGCCGCCGGTAGTATTATATAAATCACTAGACCTATAGGTGGCAGCCTCGGCCGTTACCTCAAACTGTCTAGCACCCTCTGAATTTATATTAAGCAAGGAATCCCCGTAGGCACCCAAAAAACCTGATAATGTCACGGTTGCTGCCATTACTAATGAACAAAATCTTTTATTTCTCATCTTAACCTCTCAGTATAAATATTACTCACAAAAATATTAACATTCCTTACGATTATATCACATTTTCTCCATTTTATCCACCGAAAATCTAGATTTTTATAATTTATCAACATTATTGAGAATACTTATCATTAGTTCCTTGATAATTTTACGGGGAATAAAATACCCTCCTTACTGGTTTGTCCAGTAAAGAGGGTACATACTTTACTTTGGCTCATTTCCGAAGATTACCTTGCTACCATTCTTTACTACAATATTTGCAGCATCTGCTACTGAATAATCATTTGTAGTATTTATAGCGCCCCAGTCTGATGAATGAATGCTAAAGTTTACTGAAAGAGTATCATTTGCATTTAAAGTTGCATCATCGCCAAAGCTTATTGTAAGCTTTGTATCTGCATCCTTATTCTTTGTTGCCTTAAAGGCTGAATACTTTCCTGTTACTGAATTAAGACCGCTATAAGCTCCGTTTGCACCGTTTATAGCTGCATGGTAGCAGTCAAAGAGGAAATCGCTCTTTCCATCCTTCGTGAAATAATATTCAATAGAGAGCTTTTTAAGCGGATAATTTTCGCTTCCTATGTTCTTTATCTCCATTGTTCCGGTAATTGCTGAAGAGCTTGCCGATGTGCCGTCATATCTTACTGTTACTAAAAAGTTTTCGCCCTCTGCATTCTTTGTTCCTACAGATGCGCCGCCTGTTGCAGCGTTTCCGTTACCGTTATTTCCGTTATTTCCTCCGTTGCCATTACCGTTATTGCCATTTCCGCCATTATTAAGGCTTCCTGCTGCTGCCTCTGCCTTCTTTCCGGCATCCTTACCGCTCTTTGGCTCACTTCCAAAAATAAGCTTTCCATTTTCATAAAGAGCCATATTTTCAGCGCGTGCCGTACTTCCAAGCTTTAGGCCTTCAAAGGAATAATCATTGGTATCATCCCAGATTCCAAGATCGTCTCTCATTCTTACCTGAATTTCCTGCTTGTAGTGCTCCTGTCCTCCCGGGTAAAGAGTTCCATCGTTAAACTTTACTGATAAATAGTAAAGGTTCTTGTCTGCATCCCAGGTATATAGACCGTCAACGCTTCCGCCCTGCATGTAGTTCGTTGTAACTACTATATTTCCTGTAGTACCGCCTGCATCTATCACCTCTGAAAGATCCATGAAGTAACGAAGCTCTACATCCTCTGCTGCTCTTGCCGGCCAGCCTGTCGCATTAAATACATTTGCCTTTATTTCAATAAAATCCTCGCCGTCTACGTTGATTCCGCCTTCGATATAATACTCGTCAGGAACCTCTTCAACTGCACCGAAATCCTTTATTGTCTGTCCCTTGTATTTTGAATAAAGCTTTGCAAGAAGTCCGGTAAAGCCCGCATTATAATCACAGGCAACCTCATTTTTGCAATAATCTGTTACTGTATCTGTATAACCATCACTAGCATCAGGTCCGCCAACAAGCGCTCCATAAAGAGTATGCTTGCTCTCTTTTGGTTCATTCATGTTATTGCTTGCTGAACCCTGAGCTGTTCTATGATGTGGATGCTCCGGGTAATTTTCTCCAAAGCCTATCATATATGAAAATCCAGTACTTCCAAGTGCATAATCAGCCTGAGATACTGCAAAGTTCCAATAAGTAGACTGCTTTTGCTTTGAGCAGCCTTCCCACTCACTGTAAACACCTGCTACAAAGCCTGTAGTTGTTGCATAGCGGAGTGCTCCCCACTGATCAAGCACTGCAAGTCCCTTTGGTGAATAAGTCACTCTTTCACCGGTTTTAAGTCCGGTTGTCCACCAATCCAGATGATTTTCAACAGCATTCTTATAGGTATCCTCACCTGTAAGCTTTGCAAGAAGAACTGCAGCACCGATATGTACATCATCCCAGCAAAGTGCCCAGTCACTATCCTGACTTGCACTTTTATAGGTCTCCTTTGCTATTTTTAAGTAAGAATCATCCTTTGTTGCAATGTAAAGCCAGGTTGCTGCCCATGAGAGTTCATCATAAAAACCACTGTGTGATGTATAAAAACCATTTGCTGCTGTATAGCCAGCGTCGCTTCTTGTCTCATTTGCAAACTTAAATAAACTTACGGCATGCTCAAGGCACTTTTTACTATAATCTGCATCCACATCCGTAAAAGCCAGTGCTGTGGTAGCAAGCGCGGCCGATGCCTCTGCAACTACGCATGACCCTGGATTTTCCTTTGTTACAAAATAAGATGGTCTCTCCATCCGGCTCTCGACAAGCTCTGCCGGTCCCCACCAGGAATGATCCTGATTTCCATCTCCTACCTGATAGTAGAATACATAATCATCTGTATGACACTTTATAAGATAATCGCTTATCCACTTTAGTGTACCAAGTGCATAGGTAAGCTGTCCACTTTCCTTGTAGGCATCCCGATCCTCATAAACAGACCAGCCGATTACAGCTCCTGTATAAGCCATAGGAAGATTGAATTTTACATTATCTCCGGCATCAAAAAGACCGCCTGAGAGATCTACGCCATTATCTGCACCATCATTTAAGCATGAATCCCCTCTCCAGTTGCAGCGCACATTTTCAGGAAGATCTCCCGAACGCTGAAGCTCGTAGAAAAGAAGAGACTTTTGAAGGGCCTCGCCGTAGTTAAAATTTCCTGTGCCCTTTGTTCCTTCATAACCATTTCCCTTTTCGGTAAGATTACCTGTATTAAGTGTGGAATTGTGAGGTATCTTTCCAGAAACCTTTTCAACTGCTTCATTACCTTTACCTGCATTTGATGAATCTGCATCGCCGCCTGCATTTAATGAATCTGCACTGCCGACTGCATTTGATGTATCTGCACCGCCCGTCTCACTTCCGCCAGCATTTAATGTATCATCGCTGCCTGCCGCATCTACGCCAGCATTTGATGTATCATCGCTGCCTGCATTTAGAGAATTTCCTGCTTCGTCCCCTCCATTTGCCGGCTCCATATCTCTTTTTTCTTCTTTAACATTTGATGTACCTGCATTCTTTGTAGTATCCTGCTTTCCGGCGTTTTTACCATATAAAAAGGTAATGGTGAACACTATTCCGCAAAGCAGCACTACCGCCACCATGAACGCAATTCTCTTATTCTTCATTTGATTCCCTCCAACTGTGAATAATCATTCCCCTATATAATCAGATGTAAATTAACGCTTAACATTATAAAGCATCATTTTCTAAAAAGCAACATAAAAAGACCACCCAAAAACCATTCTTTTTTTACAAAGCTCAAGTTTCCCGGTGGTCCTATTTTTAATTATATTTCCCATCAAACCCAGCGACTTGCTTTGCCAGATTTTTAATATTACATTTCAAAGAAAATTATTCCTCAGTAATCATTGAATGAAGTTCCTGGATACTTGTAACATCTCCCTTACCGTACTTCTTGATGTACCTTATGCCCTTAGCTGCTTCCTTAGCTGCTGCCATGGTTGTGATATAAGGAACTCTTCTCTTAATTGCCTGCTTTCTGATGTAACTGTCATCATGAACGCTATCCTTGCCAGCTGGTGAGTTGATGATAAGTGCAAGCTCGCCATTGGTAATAGCATCAAGGATATTTGGTCTTCCTTCATAGAGCTTAAGGATCTTCTCTGCTGGAATTCCTGCATCTGTGATGATTTCATATGAATGACCTGTTGCTACGATTGTAAAGCCGTCTTCATAGAAGCTTCTTGCTACTTCTACGATTTCTGCCTTATCCTTGCGGTTTACTGAAATAAGAACCTTGCCCTCTGTTGGAAGGATATTCTTAACAGCCTCCTGTGCCTTGCTGAATGAAAGTCCTGTGCCAGCTTCCTTGCTGATTCCAAGAACCTCACCTGTTGAACGCATTTCTGGTCCAAGAACAGGATCATATCCCTCAAATCTGTCGAATGGGAATGCTGCTTCCTTAACGCCGTGGTAAGGAATAACCTTCTTCTTAAGGTTTACAAGTGGTGACTCGGCATTTGTGAATTCTCTTGTTATGATATCAACAGCAAGAGGAACCATGCGGATGTCACAAACCTTTGATACAAGTGGAACTGTACGTGATGCACGTGGGTTTGCTTCGATTACATATACTGTATCGCCCTCGATTGCGAACTGAACATTAAGGAGACCCTCAACGCCCATTTCAAGAGCCATCTTCTTTGTATATTCTTCGATAGTTCTCTGATGCTCAGCTGACATGTATGCTGGTGGAAGTATGCAGCATGAATCTCCTGAATGGATTCCTGCTCTCTCGATATGCTCCATAACTGTAGGAACATATGCAAGCTTTCCATCACTGATTGCATCTGCTTCGCACTCAGCAGCATTGTTAAGGAAACGGTCGATAAGGATAGGTCTGTCTGGTGTTACACCGATTGCCTCAGCCATGTAGTTCTCCATAGCTGCTGAATCGTAAACAACTTCCATTCCACGTCCGCCAAGAACGAATGAAGGACGAACCATTACCGGATAGCCGATCTTCTCAGCGATTGCCTTTGCTTCCTCAACAGTTGAAGCCATTCCTGACTCTGCCATAGGAATATTAAGCTTTTCCATCATTGCACGGAAAAGATCTCTGTCTTCTGCTTCTGCAATAACTTTTGAAGATGTTCCAAGGATATGAACTCCATTCTCCTCAAGTGTTGCTGCAAGGTTGAGAGGTGTCTGTCCGCCGAACTGAGCGATAACGCCAAGTGGCTTTTCCTTAGCATAGATGCCAAGAACATCCTCTACTGTAAGTGGCTCGAAGTAAAGCTTGTCTGATGTATCATAGTCTGTTGAAACTGTCTCTGGGTTGCAGTTTACCATGATTGTCTCAAAGCCGAGCTTCTTGAGCTCCTTTGCTGCATGTACACAGCAGTAATCAAATTCGATACCCTGACCGATTCTGTTAGGACCGCCGCCAAGGATCATGATCTTCTTCTTATCGCTAACTACTGCAGTATCATTTGTAGCGTTGTATGTTGAATAGTAATATGCGCTGTCCTTTGTACCGAATACATGTACAGCCTCATAGTGCTGAATTAAACCGATTTCTGCTCTTCTTGCACGGATCTTGCTCTCTGGGATCTCAAGGATCTGAGCGATGTACTTATCTGAGAAGCCATCCTTCTTTACCTTTGTAAGAAGCTCGTCTGATGGAAGGCTGCCCTTTGACTTAAGAAGCTCTTCTTCCTCATCTACAAGTTCCTTGATCTGGTTTGTGAAGTAATGCTTTACCTTTGTAATTTCAAAGATTTCATCTGCTGTTGCGCCCTTGCGGAGTGCCTCATAAATTAAGAAGTAACGCTCTGAATTAGGAACAACGAGCTTTCTTAAGATTTCTTCCTTTGTAAGCGAATCGAAATCCTTTGCATGACCTAATCCGCTTCTGCCGATTTCAAGAGAACGGATTGCCTTGTGGAAGCTCTCCTTGAAGGTAGGTGCAATGCTCATTGCCTCACCAACAGCCTTCATTGAAGTGCCAAGCTTATCTTCTTCGCCCTTGAACTTTTCAAAGGTGAATCTTGCGATCTTTGTAACTACAAAGCTGTCGCCTGGTGTGTACTTGTCTAATGTACCGCAAACACCATCTTCGATTTCATCAAGTGTAAGTCCTGCTGCAAGCATTGCTGATACAAGTGCAATAGGGAAACCTGTTGCCTTTGATGCAAGTGCTGATGAACGGCTTGTTCTTGGATTGATTTCGATGATGATTATTCTATCTGTCTTTGGATCATATGCGAACTGTACGTTACATCCGCCGATGATGCCTACCTTATCTACAATGCGATATGCCTGCTCCTGAAGTCTTGCCTGGAGCTCCTTTGACTGTGTCTGCATTCCTGCAGCGCAGAGTGAATCACCTGTATGTACGCCTACTGGATCGATATTTTCGATGAAGCAGACAGTGATCTTATTGCCCTTTGCATCACGAACTACCTCGAGCTCAAGCTCTTCCCAGCCGAGTACTGATTCCTCGATAAGGATCTGGTGAATGAGTGATGCCTGAAGTCCCTTTGCTGCAACTGCCTTAAGCTCGTCTACATTATATACGAAACCGCCGCCAGCTCCGCCCATTGTATAGGCAGGACGCACAACTAATGGGAAACCGATTTTCTCTGCTATTGTAAGTGCCTCGTCCATTGAATAGGCAACGTCACTTCTTGCACATTCAACTCCGATGCTCTCCATGTCTCTCTTGAATACGATACGGTCTTCACCAGCCTCGATTGAATCTACCTTGATACCGATTACTTCTACTCCGTACTTTTCAAGAATTCCATCCTTATATAATTCTGATGCCAGATTAAGAGCACTCTGTCCACCTAAATTTGGAAGAAGCGCATCTGGGCGTTCTTTAGCGATTATCTGTTCCAGACGGGCCTCGTTAAGTGGTTCAATGTAAGTTACATCAGCTGTTTCTGGGTCTGTCATGATTGTTGCAGGGTTTGAGTTAACGAGCACAATTTCATAGCCGAGCTTCTTTAAAGCCTTGCATGCCTGTGTTCCTGAGTAGTCAAACTCGCAAGCCTGTCCAATTACGATTGGTCCAGAGCCGATGATTAAAACCTTGTGAATATCTGTTCTCTTTGGCATTCTAGTATCCTCCTAATATTGTGTGCCGGTCTGAGATTTTTAGCCCCATTCCGACCTCAATAATACATTATCTCATAAATTCAACCAAATTACAATAATTTTTTTTATTTTTTTTGAATTTCTTGTGAAAGCTGTTACACCTCAGTATTCAAGCACCGTTTCCATATTTTCTCAGTTGAAAGCACATAGCGATTTTAATCTCTGCTTTCAAAAATTTTACTATTCATTTACATATCTTAAGAACCTTCAGGTAAGGTAACCTTCCATTTCGGTGTAAAAATTACATAACAGGTCCTCCCATAAAAAAGGACTCCGCCTGCGCGAAGTCCTCTATTTTGTTTATTCATTTCATTTAGCATTTACTGCCATTTTCTATCTTTTTACTCAGCTGGCATTTCGCCTGCCTATTTTCCTAAGATTTACCCTGCTGGTATTTTGCCCGCCGCCTATTCTCTTAAGATTTACTCATCTGACATCTCGTCTGCTGTCTTCTCTGGAAGTCTGTACTTCTGCTTATTTTCATTGTACAGTCTTTCAAAGGTCTTGTCATTTGACATCTTGAGCTTGTTCATATAATCATGAGTATCGAACTGATCATCATTTACCTCAAGGAGACATACAGCTACATTTGAACAGTGATCTGCAATTCTTTCATAGCTTGTAAGTACATCCGAAAGGATGAAGCCCATTTCAATGGTACACTTACCACTGCGAAGTCTCTCTACGTGACGTCTCTTAAGCTCTGTCTGAAGATAATCGATTTCCTCTTCAAGAGGCTCTACCTCGATAGCTCTCTTTATGTCGAAATCGTGGAACACTTCACCAGTAAGCGATATAACGTCGGTGAGTGCATTATTGAATATTGCAAGCTCCTTCTTAGCATCCTCTGAGAAGAACTGCTTTTTATCATGCATTTCCTTTGCTGATTCCATGATATTTAATGCATGGTCGCTCATTCTTTCAAAATCGCCGATTGTATGAAGAAGGACTGAGAGCATATGCGATTCTTCCTTGGTAAGATTATGGCTAGGCAGCTTTACAAGATAGGAGCCGATGGCATCCTGGTATTTATCTACCTTATCCTCTATTTCTGCTACCTGATCTGCGATTCCCTGATCATAATTATCAAGAAGAGACATTGCCTTTATTATTGCTGTCTGAGCAAGCTCTGACATTCCATCAGTTGCTGTTTTACACTGCTCTATAGCTACACCCGGCTTATTAAGGAAACGAGAATCAAGAAGTCTTAATTCGTCATGCTTATCAATTTCCTCATTTGAACCTTCCTCATCCTTAACCGTAAGGTTTGCAAGCTTTACAAGAAGATTTGAGAAAGGAAGAAGTACAAGAGTTGCGCCAATGTTGAAGGCACTATGCACTTTTGCTATTCCTGCTGCATCTGCCTGTTCACCTACAAAAGCAAATTTTAATACTGCATGAAGCGCATAGAAAGCAACCATGAATAAAATGGTACCTATAAGGTTGAAATAAAGATGGATGAGAGCTGCTCTCTTCGCATTCTTCTTTGCACCTATTGCTGAAAGCATAGCTGTAAAACAGGTACCGATATTCTGTCCCATGATAATAGGAAGTGCTGTTGCATAGGTAACCGAGCCTGTATTACAAAGTGCCTGCAGGATACCTACCGATACTGATGAACTCTGTACTACGAAGGTTACTAACGCACCGATTATCATACCAAGTATAGGGTTTGAAAACATTACAAGAAGATTTGTGAACTGAGGAACGTCCTTAAGAGGCTCTACAGCTTCACTCATCATATTCATTCCGAACATTAATACTGAAAAGCCAAGAAGGATTGTACCAACAAGCTTCTTCTTTTCATTTTTGCTAAAGTTAAGAAGTATTGCACCTATTATTGCAAAAATCGGTGTAAATGATGTAGGCTTAAGGAGCATAATGAATACATTATCACTCTGAATGCCTGCAAGTGAAAGAATCCAGGCGGTAATAGTTGTACCGATATTGGCACCCATGATTACGCCTACAGCCTGAGTCAGCTGCATAATTCCCGAGTTTACGAAACCTACTACTGTTACGATTGTCGCAGCAGAGCTCTGAATTGCTGCAGTTACCAGAGCGCCGAGTGCTACTGCCTTGAACCTATTACTTGTCGTCTTTTCAAGGAACTTTTCCATTCGACCGCCCGATGCTGCCGAAAGGCCATCACCCATAACGTGCATTCCATATAAGAAGAATGCTATTCCGCCTATGAGCGACAGTATGTCAAAAAGGTCCATACCATCCTCCACACATTTCGTACCGCTTACCTTGATAAACCGTACTTATATTAATATTTTTTTTGCATCTTTATCCGTTAACCCATTTAAAGCCCACGCCAAAATTAGATTTTCGCGTCCACGTCTAAAAGACACATCCTCGATTATACAATACAATTTCCAAAAACACAATGGCTTTATAAAAATTTATTATTACAAGATCAGATACCCATTTCTTTACTGAGCTGCTCTACTATAGCCTTAAGTGTGCCCGGCTTAAAAGGATTGTTAAGACCTACCTTATCTACAAGCCCGTTAAAGAAATCCGATGCTGAAAGCTTACAGAGCTCTAAATAGCTCTCCCATGCTCCCTTAAAATCCTTATCCATCCATGCCTTATACTGAAGTGCATCTGTCTGCGCGATGCAGTAATCAATGTAGTAAAGAGGATTATCATAGATATGATGCTGCTTCTGCCAGAAGCCGCCCTTCTCATAATAATCACAGCCCGTGTAGTCTAAATGAGGCTTATACTGCTTTTCAAGCTCTCGCCATGCAGCATTTCTCTCATCTGGTGTCATGTCCGGATTAGCATAAACAATATCCTGGAATTCATCTACCATTGTTCCATAAGGAATGAACATGATTGAATCCTCAAAGTGCATGTCTACATAATCCTTTGCTCTGTCTCCAAAGAAAAGAGGCATCCATTTTTCTGTAAAGAACTCCATGCTCATTGAATGAGTCTCTGCAGTTTCCATGGTTATGTCTGCATGCTCTTTTATTGGATCCTTTGCTGATATAAAGCCCTGGAAGGCATGTCCGCACTCATGAGTAATAACATCTGCATCCCCGCTGGTTCCATTAAAGTTTGCAAAGATGTAAGGTGAATTATAATCAGGGATAAAGGTCATGTAGCCGCCTGTCTTCTTGGTCTTTCTTCCAAGCACATCAAAGAGCTCATTATCACACATAAAATTCATGAACTCTGCTGTCTCAGGTGAGAGCTCATTGTACATTTTTCTTCCTGCCTCTAAAATCTCCTCTGGTGTTCCTACCGGCGCCGGATTTCCGTTTGTAAAGTAAACGCCCTCATCGATGAAGCTTAGCTTATCAAGGCCAAGTCTTTGTCTTCTTCTATCATGGAGCTTTTCGACAAAAGGTACAAAGTCCTTCTTTACCTGCTCGCGGAAAGCCTGAATGTCCTCTCTTGTATAGCAGTTACGGTTCATTCTTGCATAGCCAAGAGGAAGGTAATTTTCATATCCCATCTCTCTTCCCTGCTTGGTACGGTTCTTTACAAGGCGGTCATAGATATCATCGAACTTATCCTTATTCTTTACAAAGAACTCAGTGTACTTTTCATAGGCCTTTCTTCTGATTTCTCTATCCTTATTACGAAGATATGGCATCATGAGTGAAAGATTGAGAGTTTCACCCTCCCACTCGATTTTTGCTGTTGCAAGAAGCTTATTATACTCACTTGTAATGGCATTTTCCTCCTGCATAAGTGGAAGAATCTTCTCATCAATACTCTTCATTGCAAGCTCAATATTCTTAAATGCTACCTTTCCAATTTTTTCCTCAAGGTATGCACGGTAAGGTGAGTTATAGAGCTTTGTCTGGTAAGATACAACCATATTCTCGTATTCTGGAAGAATCTGGTCAAAAAAATCATGTTCCTTATCGTAGAACTCATCTGTCATGTCAATGTCGTGACGAATATGTGCTATGGTATATAAAGATTCTACATGGCCCCTAAGCTTATAATATCTCTTATGTACCTCGAACTGCTCCTCGCCCGACTTTGCCGCATCAAGAGCCTTTTCAAGCTCTGCAAATTCAGCCTTTACCTTCTCAAAATCTAATCTTTCGTATGGCATTTCTGAAAACTTCATATTTATCTCCTTCTTATTTCATTTTACTATGTCCATTTTACATACAATCATTTTCCTAGTTTTTCCTAGTATTACGTTACTACTGTGGTACTGGTGCAGCACTGTGTTTTCGGCATTACTATAAGTATAACTGTATTTTGGTACATTTATCTAAAGAATGCAATCTTCTCAAGCACCTCTCTATCACACTTAAATGGCACTTTTGCCAGCTTTGCCGGATTCTTTGATAAAACATCTACCGCATGCATAAGATCCTTTTCACTTATCACCGGATTTTCGCATACTATATTGTAGAAATCCTGATACTGCCTAGCGCTCTTGAAGCCCGAAAGGTCTAGAAGATGGGTACTTTCTGCTTCATCTGCCTGTGAAAGGTAGCCTGCTTCAAAATAGCCTATTGCCTTTCCATGCTCCATTTTAAGCTCAAATGTTATAGGATAGGATAAACCGTGTGGAATGGTAGTTCCAGACTGCGCTATAGCCACGCCGCCAAGCGCCGAGGCATGCATGAGCCTGTTATAATCTGCAAGCTCTGCCTTCTTATTTCCAAGAAGTACATCTCTGCAGCCGCTCCATACCGCTATGCCCTCTTCTGCTACAGCTCTGCTATAAGCATCGGCATCAGTATTTACAAAACTTTCATAAAGATGCCCTAAAGCATCTATCGCTGTATTTCTGATTATTTTCTCCGGTGCAAAGGCAAGATACTTTCCATCTATTAAAGCTACATCCGCAAAAATCCTATGGGATATCGAGCCCTTCGTTCTCTTTTCAGGTATTGTAAGCACGCTGACTGCCGTAACCTCAGAGCCTGTGCCGCAGGTGGTAGGTATCAGTACAAGTGGAAGCCTTGAAATATCATGATTATTATATAAATAATCTGCTCCTTCCTCCTTATGGCATATCATAAGAGCAATGGCCTTTGCCGCATCAAGCGGAGAGCCTCCTCCTATGCCTATTACAAAATCGGCACCCTCATTTACGCCAAAATCCCTTGCCTTCATTATAGTTGCTATTTCAGGATTTTCTTCCACCTGATCGAACAGGCAAAAATCTATTCCAAGACTCTTTAGTGCATCTGTCACGTCCTCATAGGCTCCGTTCAGCTTTGCAGAGCGCCTTCCTGTAACAAGGAGTGCCTTTTTGCCGCGTTTAAGCTCATCCTTATGATTTTTTACTGCGTCATTTTCTTCAAATACCTTTACAGGCATATAAAATTTCATAATGGTGAAACGTCCTTCCTTTCCAAAAAGTATACAAGGAAATTATAATCCAATGCTCCAACAAAAGTCAAGGAATACACAAAAAATACAAAAACTCCGGAGCCATCACTGATTCCGGAGTTTATTTTTTACACTTTACCATTAGCCTTATATAAGGTCTTTCCTAAGTCTTTCCTAAGTCTTTCCTAAGTCTTTCCTAAGTCTTTCCTAAGCCTTTCATATAAACTTTATTCAGACTTTCATATAACCTTCATTCAGCCTTTCGTACAGAGCATATTAAAGATTGCGTTCCTTCTTGATGTCAAGTCTTTCCTTAGCAAGTGTGATTGCTGCGTTTACAAGTACGCCAGCAATAGCAATTACGAAGATTATAACAACATCCCTTAATGAAACTTCTGCAAGCTTAAGGAGCTTTCTTAGCGGTGCAAAAGCTAATACAGCAATCTGGAGAAGGATACCAACTACTGTACAGATATTAAGAATAGGGTTATTCCATGATTCCTTTGAAGTAAATGCAAAGCTGCCCTTGGTCTTACATACATAAGCCATAAGCATTTCGTTGATTGCAAGCGTGCTGAAGCAGTACGTTCTGCAAAGCCTTACAAGTTCTGCATCTGTTGACATTGCTGTAAATACATTATCAAAGCCAACCTTTGATATTACAGGAAGAAGGAAAGCAAGAAGTGCAACTAAACCACTTATTACACCCTGAATTACAACGTTTAAATAATCGCCCTTATTTAAGAGACCAGCCTTAACGTCTCTTGGCTTTTCATTCATTACAGAATCTGTGCTCTTATCCATACCAAGTGCAAGTGATGGAGCTGTATCTGTAAGAAGGTTTACCCAGAGAATCTGGATAGTTGAAAGAGGTGATGCAAGTCCGGCAAATATAGCTGATGCCATAAGCACAACCTCACCGAAGTTTGAACGAAGAAGGTAAACAACAGACTTCTTGATATTATTGAAGAGATTTCTACCTTCCATAACTGCATTCTTGATTGTAATGAAATTATCATCAACAAGGATCATTTCTGCAGCATCCTTTGCTACTTCTGTTCCACCGATACCCATTGCTACACCGATGTTAGCAGCCTTAAGTGAAGGAGCATCATTTACGCCGTCACCTGTCATTGAACAGATCTTTCCATGTGACTGGAAGGCCTGAACAATCTGAACCTTATTTTCTGGAGATACTCTTGCGAATACTCTATAATTAAGAACATTCTTCCTAAATTCCTCAGGATCCATCTCATCGATTTCAGCACCTGAGATACTCTGGCTGATATCCTGTGCGATATCAAGCTCCTTAGCAATGGCAAAAGCTGTAACCTTATGGTCACCTGTGATCATTGCTACTTCAATTCCTGCATGATGGCACTCATCAACTGTCTCTCTAACACCTTCCTTTGGAGGGTCGATCATAGCTGAAAGACCTACAAAGATCATATCCTCTTCCTGAGGCTTCTGGTCACCTTCACGGTAAGCAAGTGCAAGAACTCTAAGCGCATCTGAGCTCATCTTTTCTGCTGACTGAGTTGCCTTCAGAACGTCCTCATTCTTGATAGGACGAACACCATTTGCATCTAAAATTCTATTACATCTAACAATGATTGAATCGATAGCACCCTTTGTGTAAGAAACTGTCTGCTTGCCTTTTTCTGTTTCTACATTATTGAGGGTAGTCATCATCTTTCTGTCAGAATCGAATGGTATTTCATCAAATCTTGTAATGCCCTTCATCATATTGTCATAGCCAAGCTTATTATCCTTGCTATACTTAATGAATGCGATTTCTGTAGGATCTCCGATTCCTTCCTTTGTATGATGCGAATACTTAGCATCATTACATACGCAGAAGCCTGTAAGAAGCTTCATGAATAATGGATCATTTACTTCTGTTTCTTCAGCAGCACGCTCGATTCCGTTGTAGAACCATCTTACTACTGTCATTCTGTTCTGTGTAAGAGTACCTGTCTTATCTGAGCAGATAACATTAACTGCGCCAAGTGTCTCTACTGCATGAAGCTGCTTAACAATGGCATTTCTCTTACTCATCTTCTGGATACCAGAAGAAAGAACAAGTGTTACTACTGTTGCAAGACCCTCCGGGATAACTGCTACTGCAAATGCAATAGAAATCATGAGAGTTTCAATGACATCTGTCTTATATAAGAAGATCTGGCAAACAAACATTAATATACATAAAACTACACCAGCGATACCAAGAACAAGTGATATCTTATCAAGGTTCTTCTGAAGAGGAGTCTCCTGCTTTTCAATATGATGAAGCATCTTTGAGATCTTACCGATTTCAGTGTCATCACCGATTCTTTCAACGACACCATCGCCTCTACCATATTCGATAAGAGTTGACATGAAGGCCTTATCTTTTCTGTCGCCTAAAGCTGTCTTTTCATTACTCTTTTCATTTGCATCCTTCTCAACCGCAATACTTTCACCTGTAAGAGCTGACTCATTAATTTTAAGAGAGCTTGTCTCAACAAGTGTAAGGTCTGCTGGAACAACTCTTCCTGCTTCAAGTATTACATAATCACCAACTACGAGCTCAGAGGATGCAATCTCAACCTGCTTTCCATCTCTGATTACTACAGCTGTAGAAGCATTTATCTTTTTAAGCGCTTCTACCGATTTTTCTGCCGAAACCTCCTGAACTGTACCGATGATACAGTTTGCAAGTACTACGACAATGATGATGATTCCATCTACTATCTCGCCCGTCATAAATGAAATGACAGAAGCTACGATGAGAAGAATGATAAGCGGCGAAGCGAGCTGCTCAAAAATAATTTTGAAGATGCTCTTCTTCTTGCCCTGAGTGAGGACATTTTTGCCGTTTTTTTGTCTCTCCGCTACTTCTGCGGAGGTCAATCCCTTTGCTGGCATTTTTTTATCTCCTTTTTAAAAGTAATGTGAAAAAATATAAAAACTTCCACAAACAATTATTATACTTAACCTAACAATAAAAGTCAATTGCCCAAACTTCAATTATGGTCATTCTATTTTTCTAAAATCGCAAAAAAATATTTCTATTTTTCTTTTTTTGCAAAATAGATTTTAAAAACATCTAGCTTCAAAGAATACACAAAAATCGAAAAATCCGTACTCATTTTTCTTAGCTAGAACACTACATTTACTAAATTTCCTATGCCGTCTATGGCGCAGTCTATCACGTCTCCGTTCTTTAAAAACTCTGGATTTTCCATGCCCATGAGCACTCCCTTCGGTGTTCCTGTTGCTATGATTGTACCTGCTTTAAGTGTCATTCCCTTTGAAAGTGTACTGATTATTTCACTGATTCCATGAATTAAAAGCGAGGTATTGCTATCCTGCCTGGTTTCACCGTTGAGCTTTGTATGAATGTGAAGAGCCGGCGGGTAGGCGATTTCATCTGCAGTAACAATGCAAGGTCCCATTGGAGTAAAACCATCAAGGCTCTTTCCAAAATACCACTGCTTATGATTTGTCTGGAGATCTCTTGCTGAGACATCATTTATGATGGTATAGCCGAACACATATTTTTCAGCATCCTCCTCTGATACGTTGAGGGCATTTTTTCCTATAATCACGCCAAGCTCATTTTCAAAATCAAGCTTCTTTGTAATATCTGCATGGGCCGGTATTACTGAATCAGTTCCCTGACTATAGCTGACTCTTTTGGAAAAAAAGATAGGCTCCTCTCTTTTTACCTCAAAGGCATCTGAATAGTTAAAGGCCTCTGCCGCATGTGCCTTGTAATTAAGTCCTAAACATAGCACGTCCTGAAGCGGACGAGGTATTGGGGATATTATCTTATAGGACCCCTCCTTAAGAACCTCTCCTTCTGCGTTCCTTATCTTATCTAGCTCCTTAGCATCGGCATTTATTATAAGATCATTCATGTCCTTATAATTAAAGCCTGCATTTTTAAGCAGAAGTACCGAGCCTTCCTCCTTTAATACTCCTACTTCTTCCTTTGATTCCTCTGTTACTACTGTTACTAATTTCATTTTTCTCTCTCCTGGTTATTCTCATAAAAATTATGCTAATTGCGTTCCTAAAAATCACGCTAATAGTTTTCCTAAAAATCATGCTAATAGTTTTCCTAATAATCATGCTATTAGCTTTCCTAAAAATCATGCTAATAGTTTTCCTAAAAAAACAAAAGTATATCTTCATCATAAAGATATACTTTTGTATAATAATTTTATTTTATCATTAAAGTGATTTCTCTGCAAGTGAAATTGCTTCTTCATATGGAAGCGGATGGCTCCATACAAAGCCCTGTACAAGATCGCAATTATACTCCTTAAGGCATTTGAGCTGTCCTTCCTTCTCAACACCTTCTGCTATTACCTCGCACTCCATTACGTGACCTAAGTAAATTACGGTCTTTACAAAGTCCTTATTAGCGTCTGAGCTTTCAACATTGTCTATAAGGCTCTTATCGACCTTTAAAAGTGTAATCGGAAGACGGAGAACCTGTGCTAGAGAGGTATAACCCTTTCCAAAATCATCAAGTGCTATCTGAATGCCCTCTGCTCTAAGCTTCTGGATATTCTCTATTGTCTGATAGATTGAATCGGCAAGAGAATACTCAGTAATTTCAATTTCGAGACACTTTTTAGGGAAATCTAATTCCTCTATCAAAGCAAGCAGCTTTTTAGGGAAGCCTGGTCTTTCAAAACCCTTTGCTGATACATTTACAGATAGGGTAAGATCCTCTGATTTACGGCATATATCCCTGAACTGCTTCATCGAGCTTCTTAAAACATAGGAATCTATTTCTAAAATGAGACTCGAATTTTCTGCAACCGGAATAAACTCTGCCGGGCTTACTATTTCACCACTTGGAAGCTTCATTCTAAGAAGCGATTCAAAACCTCTTAGCTTTCTGCCATCGAGCTTGTACTGCGGCTGATATACGTGATAGAAATAGTCATTATCAAGAGCTTCCTTTACCAAACTCGCAAGCTTGCTCTTCCTCTTCACCTTTGCTTTTACGTCATCATTATATACAACTACTGAAGTTGTATCGCTCTTATTTGCAAAGCTCATGGTAACGTCTGCATTGTTCATCAGCTCTTCTGAAGTAATTTTCTCATCTATGTTGCTTGCTACACCGATTTTCGGAGTAACATAAACATCGACCTGAACGTCATTTTCACCTTTTAAAACAAGCTTTTCACTGATCTTCTTTACAAGATCATCGGCCAGCTGACCAAATTCAACTTCCTCATTTAAAAGAACGGCATACTCTGCACCGCCGATACTAAAAGCATGTCCCTTTCCCTGGATGGTCTCTTCAATTCTTCCAGCTACCATTCTTAGGATTTCATCACCATAATTTCTTCCAAGTCTGGTATTTACATCTGAAAAACCATCGAGATGGATATAGAGAAGATAGCACTTTCTCTTTTGGACTTCATAATCGCCAAGCATCTCTGTAAAACCAACTCTATTTCTAAGACCGGTTACAGGATCGGTAACTCTTCTTTTATTTCTGACTCTAACCTGCCAGCCAATGTAGGCTATTGCCAAAACATTGAATACTCCGTTAAATACACCTGGAATATTTAGCAAATTCAAATCTTTAACGACCGTTCTCAGTACACTTGAAATCGATAGAATTGAAAATGCAAGTGCTATTCCCGTTCCCCAAAAGGAATCTATAAATACCAGCACTACGCACAATATGAATATAAGTGCCTGTAATGAACCATTTATAGTAGTTGGCAAAAATTTAAGACCGTAAATCTCAATAAAACTACCATAGTATTTTCGACCTATCATAATCGTCGAAAAATACAGTAAAAAAATAACGACCGTTAAGAGAACTAGCCAAAATACCTTCCTTTTCCTCGCTTTTGAAAACATTCGCAATCCCCCGTTCTTATCTAATACATAGATATAGCGTTACACACATTTATTTTTACATCCCTTGATTTCCCTAAAGCGCGTTCAGTAATTACCTATAAATCCCAAATATCACTTTTCATTTCCTTTTATTTTATAAATGTATTTTATTCTATTGATACTATAAAAATCAATAGTTTTTCTATTTTTTAATTTTTGTTATTAAATAAGTTATAATTTATTTGTTTCACAGGCACAAAGCGTCGTACTATTTAAGCTGTTGTTTATTCTCTGTGAAAATTTCGTAGATTTCTCAACATTCTTCTAAGATTATTCAACATTCTTCTAAGATTATTCAATTTCCGCCGTATTAAAACATTA
>JAEEGI010006680.1_pt1 | contig 26003 bp, 18 predicted proteins | sample 8958751 | NCBI WGS metagenome assembly JAEEGI01 (sample SAMN16246545, study PRJNA631951) | gut metagenome | biome: gut microbiome; feature: rumen; material: KS-attached | host: Bos | place: Iran: Karaj | collected 2018-10
CATGGAACCACCGATTATAGCCCAGCATCCGTTGTCCTGTCGTTTCTGCAAAAGTATCTCACCATCTTTATTTTCTATGATCACGCCGCATGCACATGTCAATATCGGCGCGTGCCCGACATGTTTACGCATTTCCTTGATATATCCACCGTTTTTATATAACTTTATGTACTTCTCTAAATTCATATCAATTACCCCCTATCTTAATCCATTAGCAAGTGTTGTCTTTGGGGCACCGCAAAGTATATTGTTTCCTATATAAGGAAGGTACTTTGCTGCAAATATCCCGCCCGTGCTCCGGTTACCATATAATCCACCGTCATTGGATTCTATAATAACATAAACAATACTAGTATTTCTATGGATTCATTCGAATAGCTGCCGATGTCGCACCACATATTTTACGGCCATTGTATTACCTTCCCCATTCTACCCAAAGGTAATCTCTGTTAATTCCTGTGCCACCTCTTTACTCTTTACACGTATTAAGCTGTCATCCTCCTTAGCCCGCGAAAGCAGGTTCATACTGCCATACCATACTATTTCACTATCTATGATTGCAAAATGCTCATCCCATTTTTCCATCCCTGTAGTTCTCCCAACATAGTCAAAAATTCTTAGTTAATTCAAATCCAACAACGCCATATTTTTCGATATCTTCTCTTGTGTAGTATAAAAGCATATCATCCGGATTTGCTGTTTCATCTTCTTTGTAACCGATAGATATCTTATCATGATTCCCGTATAGTTCCGCAAAGTCCGCGTATTTATATATGCTCACGACCTTGCAAGACATTTTCTCCCGTGTCGTTGTATTAGTAAACTCAATAATATCGCCAACACTGATAATCGATCTTTTCTCATCATATAAGCGCATTTCGACGGTCTTCCACCCTTCCTTGATCGCCTGGAAAGAGTCATCCCATAAGTTCATATAATGTGTCATACTTACCACCATTTCTTTTATTCAGAAGCCAGTGTTAGTATCATATCAGGAAGTATAACATTTCTGCCAAAATCATACTGCGCTTGCTGCTCCGATGTACGTCCCACCAAAGCAGCTCCCGAAGCCGAGTTATCGGATACCACAAGTAGTGCTATTCCCGGAAGTTCGAATAGATCTGTCATCAGGTAAAATGAACTCGTCTCCATCTCGATAAGATCCGTGTCAAAAGCCTTAATCTCATCCAAATGTGTATATTCCATGGCAATCGAAGGCGTGCAGAAAACACTGGCCCTTCTGATATCGTACCCCTTCATTTTTCCGACTTTAATAACATGTTCTACGTACTGTTCATCCGGAAGAACCTTTGTAAAAAGCATGTTGTCACGAATAGAGTCCTTCATAAGATATGCGTCCGCATAACTTCCCGATATAGAATATGACGGAGTGCAGACATCTCCCAAATGAATACTTTTCTTTAGTCCTCCTACGGCACCAATGAAAATCATACGCTTAAAAGACAATTCTGCACAGAGCGACAAATGATCTATCAAATTACCCGCGGAGGATCCGATCTTAATCCACGCAATCTTTAAACCATCTTTTTCTACAAGATAACCTGCAATATACGCGCCTTCTTTGAGCACGGTAACCGTACAATTTTCTTCCATATGCAGTTTATACGGAGAAAAACTAGGGGCAATTACAAGAGCATCATAAACAATGTCCTCACTAAGGCCAAATGTCTGTGCTGCCAAATGTTCCGAATTGTATTTATGAAAAGCTTCAACTATTCTTATTAAAGCATCCTTCATGCTCTGATCCTCCAACTACCGGTTTTATTTGATCCATCTCTTTCAATTACCTGTTTTTTCATAAGAGATGAGATTATCCTCTGGACGGTCTTTTCGGATTTTCCAATCCTTATAGCCATCTCAGCCTTGGAAATCCCATCATTATTCTGAATTAAATTGAAAATGACCTGCTCCGCCTCTGTAAGCTCCACATTTATCTGGACATTTATCTGGACATTTGTCCTGATAAATTCGAAGAAGAATCCATATGCCTCTTGGGAACGATAAATATTGTTGTGGAAGTGTTGTAACACAGCCTGCACCAATAAGCCGGTAGAAAATTATAAATCTACAATCCTCTGATAATACTTAAATAATCCTGCCTCTGGTCTACTACGGCATAGACAATAACCTGCTTTTTATTATCATCTACCTTATAAAATACAAGATCCTTTTCCAAAATAAGAACTAGATACCCTTGTCTTTTTAAAACATTGTATTTCGGCTCAACGCCAATGTTCGGATTATCCCCCAGATTCATAATGGCTTCTTCAAGATAATCCAACTTTTCCAATGCCACATCGTCCCCAAAGTTTTCTGCAACATAGAGGATGATCTTTCGTATTAAGGAATCTGCCGTATCCGTTCGTATAACTTCGTACTTCAAGCTTTACCCTCCTTAAGAAGACTTCTTAAGTCATCAAAGGTATCCTTCATAGGCGCAACCCTTCCGTACTTAACATCCTCATCGGCTTCTGCAAGAATTTCCAATAGTTCAATTCTTGCCTTCATCCTCTTATATTCCTCATATGCAAGAGAAACCGTATCTCCTCTCCCATTTACCGTAATGATAACTGCCTCGTTATCCTCACGGCATTGTCTGGATATTTCGTTGTAGTGATTTCGTAAATCTGCTGATGGTCTGATTACTTCCTTCTGTGCAAACATGATTATCACCTCCATTTTAATATAGACATATTATATCGTTATATGTCTATATTTGCAATAATGATCGTTCCTATTTCTCCAAATGAAAAATGCATTTTTAAATTCTACCGTTCATTTCTGAGGTTTAATAATTCTATTTGCCTAACCAAAATACTTTTCAATCACCATCTCTATTTCATTCGTCCCCAACGGGTTTGCGGAAGTCTCCTCTGTAATAATGAGGTTGTCCCCCAAAAATATCCCGTTTTTCATCATTTCTTTCAGCCTTAATACCGATTGCGTGGCATACTGTCTGTCATCCATCATCCCCCTGTGCTCCCAGAATATTTCTTTTCTTGTCTTCACATTCAGCATTGTAAAATCCGGATGGATGATATTTCCGTTATTTAATTGTAGCGGGCGCTCATATTTGTAGGGAATGTTTCTCGCAAAGAGTGCGTTTGCAATGTTCAATTCCGATTTTGATCTCACTCTTTCTTTTTTATTTGTTTCGAAAAACGGCAGTTGATCATTAATTGCTTTTCCGGTATATGGCGTACTAAGCCATTTGTCCGCATAATCTTCGTCGGAAACATCAATCGGAGATATACAATTTTTAACTTCTTGCGGATTGTCTGAAAAGACATTTCGGATCTTTTGGATCATTCCATCGGAATGCTTAAGAAACTTCTCAAGATTGACACTTTCAATACTTAACAGCTTTAGCACTTTGTCATTATAAGATTTCTGCAAATGTGTTTTGATCGTTGCTTCATCGGACTTCGAAATGTACTTGCCACTCTTTTCCGAATCATCGCTTCGCAGGTAGAATTGCGTCCTTTTTTCCGTTTTCACAACATGTATCTTCCCGGGTGGAGCTTTTTCCAATGCTCTTTCCAGCTTCTCTCGTTTGGCAGCAACGTCGGCATATCGCTTCTTTGCTTCCTCATAAACCATTGTCGTCTGTAACAATTGTGCTTCCCTTGTGTTTTTCATGGTAATTGCCTTCCTTTAATTGAATTTATAGAATCCCGATGCTCTTCTTCCTCAGTTCACAGGGCTCAGAGCATCGAAATTTTGAATTTTTGGATTTCCGATGCCATATGTCATTGAAACCAGACCTTCAGAGCATCGGGATTTTGATTTTTGGATTTTCCGATGCCATAGGCCAGGGGAATATGCCATTTTGGGCATCGAGATTTTGAATTCTGGAGTTTTCGATGCCATATACCCTTGATATCAGGCCTTCTGGGCATCGAAATTTTGAATTTTTGGATTTCCGATGCCATATGTCATTGAAACCAGACCTTCAGAGCATCGGGATTTTGAATTTTGAAATTTCCGATGCCATATGTCACTGAAATCAGGCCTTTAGGGCATCGGGATTTTGATTTTGGGAATTTCCGATGCCATAAGCCTTTGAAACCAGACCTTCAGGGCATCGAGATTTTGAATTTGGGAATTTCCGATGCCATAAGCCCTTGAAATCCAGCCTTTAGGGCATCGAGATTTTGAATTTGGGAATTTCCGATGCCATATACCCTTGATATCAGGCCTTCTGGGCATCGAGATTTTGAATTTGGGAATTTCCGATGCCATAGGCCAGGGGAATATGCTATTCAGGGCATCGAGATTTTGAAATTTGAAATTTTCGATGCCCCCGCCATTTTTGAGGCGGTGGGCATCGAAATAATAGAATTTATTCCTTAGAAAAAACAACGATTTGTCGTCACTCAGGTCACTCAAGTTCTATCGTGCCCGGAGGCTTGCTGGTGAGATCATAGAATACGCGGTTTACTCCGCGGACCTCGTTTATGATACGGCTCATTACTTTCTGGAGCACCTCGAAGGGTATCTCCGCTGCCTCAGCCGTCATGAAATCGATGGTATTCACAGCACGAAGAGCAACAGCATAGTCATAGGTCCTCTCGTCGCCCATGACTCCCACGGAGCGCATGTTGGTGAGGGCTGCAAAGTATTGATCCGGCAGTTTCTTAAGGTCTGCTTTGGCAATCTCATCGCGATAGATGAAATCTGCATCCTGAACGATGCGCACCTTTTCTTCCGTAACCTCGCCCACTATGCGGACGCCGAGACCGGGGCCGGGGAAGGGCTGACGGAACACAAGATTTTCGGGAAGGCCCAGTTCAAGGCCGGCTTTACGCACTTCATCCTTAAACAGATTGCGGAGGGGCTCGATGATCTCCTTGAAATCAACGAAATCAGGAAGTCCGCCCACATTGTGATGGGACTTGATAACAGCGGATTCGCCGCCGAGACCGGACTCCACCACGTCGGGATAAATGGTTCCCTGTGCCAGGAAATCCACTTTGCCTATCTTCTTGGCTTCTTCTTCAAATACACGGATGAATTCCTCGCCGATGATCTTTCTCTTTCTCTCCGGCTCGGTAACACCCGCAAGCTTATCGTAGTATCTCTTCTGCGCATTTACGCGGACAAAATTCAGGTCAAACCTGCCGTTCTTTCCAAATACGGCTTCCACATCGTCCCCTTCGTTCTTACGAAGAAGGCCGTGATCCACAAACACGCAGGTAAGCTGCTTTCCGATGGCCCGGGAGAGAAGTCCCGCAGCAACGGATGAATCCACACCGCCGGACAGCGCCAGCAGAACCTTGCCGTCTCCCACCTTTTCGCGGATCTCCTTTATGGAATGCTCAACGAAAGAATCCATTCTCCATTCACCGGCACATTCGCAGATCTTGCGCACAAAATTAAAGAGTATTTCTTTACCCTTTTCCGTATGGAGCACCTCGGGATGGAACTGTATCGCATATAACTTCTCGGCCCTGTTACCTGCGGCAGCTACCGGACAATTGTCCGTGTGCGCCAAAATTTCAAAACCGGGAGCAATTTTTGATATATAATCGAAATGGCTCATCCAGACCACGGTTTCATCGGGAACGCCGTCAAACAGACCGCCTTCACCTTTTTCACCATCCACATAGACTTTGGTCTTGCCATATTCTCTGTTGGCAGCTCTTTCAACCTTGCCTCCCAGCACATGGCTCATAAGCTGAGCACCGTAGCAAAGGCCGAGAACAGGAATACCCAGTTCAAAAAGTTCCTTTGAATAGGTGGGTGCGCCCTCTTCATAGCAGCTGTTGGGACCGCCGGTAAGGATTATGCCTTTAAGCTTCATTTCCCTGATCTTGTCGATTGGCGTCTTATAAGATGCGATCTCGCAATAAACGTTGCATTCACGCACGCGCCTGGCAACAAGCTGATTATATTGTCCTCCGAAGTCGAGGACCAGAATCTTTTCCTGTATCATTTTTCCTCCGATCAACGAACCTGCGCTCCGATAAAACCATATCGGCCGCAAGCCATTAGGTTCTCGCCGGACCGTATGCCTTTAAAGAACAATTAGGAATATTAACACTTTTTTTTCCTATTCACAACGTACAGCTTATTATTTTTTTTAATGGAATTTTTCACAGGATCATCCGAGTTTTGCTATCCATCCGGTCAGGCCCTCGGGCAGCCTCTCATCCATGGGTGTACCGTCATCGAACATCAGATTTGCCTGAATGCCGTTCATAAGGCAATGCTGTCCCATCTCTATGCCGCCATTGATGGAAGCTATGCCTTTATCACCGTTCCTGACCCATTCGGGGGTGAAGATAAAGCAATTCTTTAAAGACCTAAGCTCAGGCAGGCGGGGAACCACAATTGAGTTATAATCATTGATCTCATCTCTTTTTCCCATGGCGAAAAACAGATGTTTTCCGGCCTTATCAAACTCCTCCAGTATCCTGTTCTCCGGGATATATCCGCTGCCCACGGGTATCACCGCGTCCACCTCCTCCGGGAAAGTTTCAAGCGCATGGAAGACATATCTTCCGCCGGCGGAATTGCCCAGAAAAAGTCGAGAAGAGATATGCCCGGGTCTTTCTTCCGCAAATTTCTTCACCAAAGCCCGGATCACCGTGTCGTACTCCGGTGACCAGGTGCCCTCGCACCGGTCGTTTTCGTCCCTGAATTCATTCGCTATGGGGACCAAAATGTAGGCGCCGCCCATGGAAGCCTGGTACTCATCCGAGGCATATCTTTCCGCGCCGGTGTAGTTCACACACAGATCTCCCACTAAAGCATTGCTTCTTCCGTGAAAAAACACAAGAAGCGGTAACTTCTTATCGGTCGTTTTAGCTTCGGCAGGTTCAAAAAAGTAATACTTGATCTTTGTTCCGTCAGGGCCGGTGAATTCCTGCTTTGTAAACCGATCAAGGATCGTTCCGCATTCATAGGTGGGATAAGGCGATACAAAATCCTCAGGATCCATGTCTTTAAGCCAGGGCGCCGTGGGTCTTGCCGCAAGTATCTCATTTGCCAATATCTTATCATAGTATTTTCTGTATCTCACATCATGGCTGGGAATGGAATCATCGGAGCCTATGTGGGACAGAAGTTCTTCCCTCGTCACCCACTTATAGTCAACCGTCTCCCCTTCCTGCAATCTTACTGCATCCTTGGGACAGTCCGTCTCCGCAATATACATGCCGAACATACTGCGGCTCTGCTCACGCTTCGTGGTTCCCAAAAGGACGAAATCATCGGTTTTGATCCCGGTTTCCTCAAAAAGTTCACGCTTTGCGCATTCCAAAGGTCCTTCTCCGCTTAAAGCACTGCCGCCGGCACTTGCTTCCCATCTTCCCGGATACACATCCTTGTCGGGGCTCCTCTTTGTAAGAAGAAATGTTCCGTCCGCATGCTTCAACAAAATGTCGCACACCAGATGAAATCTTCCCTCGGGTATCTTATTGTTCTCTCCGAACTTCCTCTCCCATGTTTCCCCTGTCTTGTTTCCCTCGCTGTCATATAAATCCCAGATCTCCATAGCTGCCTCCCTCTGCTTATTTCAGATAAAGTAAATTTTACCATTGTAGTTTATTATTGTGCTTCGCGATAGTCAAGAATATAATAAAAAAAATGAACCTTTGGGGACGGGGTTATAGGCTCACTTTTTGACACCCGGGGACGGGGTTAGGGGTTCATTTTTTGAACCCCTAACCCCGTCCCCGGGTGTCAAAAATCATAGAATCTATCTTTCCGGCGGGAATTATGTTATAATGTAATTTTATAGAATCGAGGTAATCATGGAATTTAAAATTCATTCGGAATACAAGCCCACGGGCGATCAGCCCGAGGCCATAAAGGCACTGGTGGAGGGGTTCAAAAGCGGAAATCAGTTTGAAACCCTGCTGGGCGTCACGGGCTCCGGCAAGACCTTCACTATGGCGAATGTCATAGAGGGGATACAGAAGCCCACCCTGATCATCGCCCACAACAAGACCCTGGCGGCACAGCTTTACTCGGAGATGAAGGAATTCTTTCCGGACAATGCTGTGGAGTATTTTGTGTCCTACTATGACTACTACCAGCCAGAGGCCTACGTTCCCTCCAGCGATACTTACATAGAAAAGGATTCCGCCGTAAACGACGAGATCGATAAACTGCGCCACTCGGCCACGGATGCGCTTTCCGAAAGGAATGACGTTATCATCGTGGCTTCCGTATCATGCATATACGGGATCGGCAGTCCGGAGGAGTATCAGGGCATGTCTTTGATACTGCGTGAGGGTGCCACCAAGGACAGGGATGAAGTGCTGCGCCGACTGGTGGAGATGCAATATGCCCGAAATGACATAGATTTTAAGCGAGGCACCTTCAGGGTAAGAGGCGATGTGGTGGAGGTCTACCCCGCTGCCTACGGAGACACTGCCCTCAGGATCGAGTTTTTCGGAGATGAGATCGACCGCATCACCGAATTTGAAGTGGTTACCGGAAATCCCAAATGCACTCTGGCTCATGCGGCCATCTACCCTGCCTCCCACTATGTAGTGGATCGGGAGCGGATGGAGGAAGCGCTTAAAGCCATTGAAGAAGAAATGAATGAGCAGGTGGCCTACTTTAAGTCCAAGGGCAAGCTTCTTGAGGCCCAGAGGATATATGAGCGCACCAGCTACGATATAGAGATGATGAGAGAAACCGGTTTTTGCTCCGGCATCGAGAACTATACCATGCACCTTTCCGGGCTTCATACGGGAGAGCCGCCCTACACCCTTTTGGACTTCTTCCCCGACGATTTTTTGATCATCGTGGACGAGTCCCACATGACCATTCCCCAGATCGGCGGCATGTTCAACGGCAACCGCTCCAGAAAAGCCACCCTGATCGACTACGGCTTCCGTCTGCCTTCGGCCCAGGACAACCGCCCCCTGAATTTTGAGGAATTCGAGACCCATATAAGCCAGATGTTGTTCGTGTCCGCCACGCCTTCAAAGTACGAGGCCTCCCACGAACTCATGCGCACCGAGCAGATCATCCGTCCTACGGGTCTTCTGGATCCCGAGATCTTCGTTCGCCCCACCACGGGCCAGATCGACGATCTCATCGGTGAGATAAACAAGACCACAAAGACCGGCGGAAAAGTGCTGGTCACCACCCTTACCAAAAAGATGGCGGAAAGCCTTACGGAATATCTTAAAGAAGTAGGCATACGTGTTCGCTACCTCCATTCGGATGTGGACACCCTGGAGCGTTCCCAGATCATCCGTGACATGCGTCTGGATGTATTTGATGTACTGGTGGGCATCAACCTTTTAAGAGAAGGCCTGGACATCCCGGAGGTTTCCCTGGTAGCCATCCTGGACGCTGACAAAGAGGGCTTCCTGCGTTCCGAAACCTCCTTGATCCAGACGATAGGCCGTGCGGCAAGAAATGTTGACGGCCATGTTATAATGTATGCCGACACCATAACCGAGTCCATGGATAAGGCTATTTCCGAAACCGAGAGAAGACGCTCTATCCAGGATGCCTATAACAAGGAACACGGAATAACCCCCACTTCCATTAAAAAGGCAGTCCGCGAACTCATAAGCATCTCCAAAAAGGCTGAACCCGGCACCAAGCTCATAGAAAAGGATGTGGAATCCATGTCCGCAAATGAGCTTAAGGCACTTAAAGAGAGCCTTAACCGTAAGATGCTGGCCGCTGCCGCAGAACTTAATTTCGAGCTGGCGGCAGAATACAGAGACAAACTGGCAGAACTAAAAAAGATCAAATAAAGGATATACTCATGTTTGAAGAAGCAAAAAATTTCATTAAGATCAGGGGTGCCAACGAGCACAACCTGAAGGGAGTAAACATCGACATCCCCAGAGACAGATTCGTGGTGCTCACGGGTCTGTCCGGCTCAGGTAAAAGTTCCCTGGCCTTTGATACCATATATGCGGAAGGACAGAGAAGATACATGGAATCTCTTTCCTCTTATGCGAGACAATTCCTGGGACAGATGGAAAAGCCCAATGTGGAAAGCATTGAGGGCCTCTCTCCCGCCATATCCATAGACCAGAAATCCACCAACCGAAATCCCAGATCAACAGTGGGCACGGTAACGGAAATATATGATTACTTCCGTCTGCTGTATGCGAGAGTGGGCATCCCCCACTGCCCCAACTGCGGAAGAGAGATAAAGAAGCAGTCGGTGGACCAGATGACCGACGAGATCATGAAATTCCCGGAGGGTACCAAGTTTCAGGTGCTGGCTCCCGTTGTCAGAGGCCGTAAGGGCGAACATGTAAAAGTGCTGGAAAGCGCCAAGAAATCAGGCTTTGTAAGAGCCCGGATCGACGGCCATATATATGACCTTTCGGAAGAGATCAAACTGGAAAAGAACAATAAGCATCTGATAGAAATCGTGGTGGACCGACTGATCGCCAAGCCCGGCATCGAGCAGCGACTCTCCGATTCCATCGAGACCGCCCTGAAGCTTTCGGAAGGGCTTCTGGTCATAGATCTCATGAACGGGGAGGAAAAGATATTCTCCCAGAGCTTTGCCTGCCCTGATTGCGGTATCAGCCTTCCCGAGCTGGAGCCCAGAGCCTTTTCCTTTAACAATCCCTTCGGCGCCTGCCCCAACTGTAACGGTATCGGCGTAAAGATGGAGTTTTCCTCGGATCTGATGATCCCGGATCAGTCTTTAAGCCTTTCGGAAGGCGCCATTCAGGTAATGGGCTGGCAGTCCTCCTCCGATCCCAAAAGCTTCGCCGGTTCCCTTCTGGTAGCCATGTCCAAGCACTTTGGTTTCTCCCTTAAGACGCCTTTTAAAGACCTGCCTGAAAATGTAAAGCAGGCCCTGATCTACGGCACAGAGGAATCCGTGGACGTGCACTACTCCGGTCAGCGCGGCTCCGGCGTCTACCCCATCGTTTTCGAGGGTCTTATAAAGAACGTGGAGCGCCGCTACAGAGAGACCGCCTCTGAATACACCAAGGCCGAATATGAAGAATTCATGACCACCACCCCCTGCACCGCCTGCAACGGAAAGCGTCTTAAGCCCGAGGTTCTGGCTGTCACCGTGGGTGGCAAAAATATAGCGGAAGTCACGGAGATGCCCTTAAGGGATCTGGCCGACTTCTTTAATAACCTGGAGCTCACTCCCACCCAGCAGACCATCGGCGCTGCCATTCTTAAGGAGATCAAAGGGCGCATACGTTTTCTCAACGATGTGGGTCTTGACTACCTGACCCTTGCCCGATCAGCCGGCTCACTTTCCGGAGGCGAATCCCAGCGTATCCGTCTTGCTACCCAGATAGGCTCGGGACTTGTGGGCGTGGCCTATATCCTGGACGAACCCAGCATAGGTCTTCACCAGAGGGACAACGGCAAACTTCTGGCATCCTTAAAAAGACTCAGAGACCTGGGCAATACACTGATCGTGGTGGAGCATGACGAAGAGACCATGCGTGAAGCCGATTTCCTGGTAGACATAGGCCCCGGAGCGGGAAGTCAGGGAGGCGAGATCGTGGCTGCGGGCACCCCCGAAGAAGTCATGAAGTGTCCCAACTCCATTACTGCCGATTACCTTTCCGGAAGAAAAAAGATAGAGATCCCCCCCACCCGTCGTAAACCCACGGGCTGGCTCAAGATAAAGGGTGCCACAGAGCACAACCTTAAGAACGTGGATGTGGATATCCCTCTGGGAGTCTTTGCCTGCGTTACCGGTGTTTCAGGTTCGGGAAAGAGTTCCATGGTAAACGAAGTCCTCTATAAGACATTGGCCCGGGAGCTTAACAAGGCCAGGACCATACCCGGAAAATGCAAAGAGATCACAGGTATCGAGCAATTGGATAAGGTCATATGCATAGACCAGTCTCCCATAGGCAGAACCCCAAGATCCAACCCTGCCACCTACACCGGTGTGTTTGACATGATCAGGGATCTTTTTGCGGGAACCATGGATGCCAAGCAAAGAGGCTACACCAAGGGCCGTTTTTCCTTCAATGTTAAGGGCGGACGTTGTGAAGCCTGCAGCGGAGACGGTATCATAAAGATCGAAATGAATTTCCTTCCGGATGTTTACGTGCCCTGTGAGGTCTGCAACGGAAAACGATATAACCGTGAAACTCTGGAAGTAAAGTACAAGGGTAAATCCATATATGACGTTTTGGATATGACTGTGGACGATGCGGTAAAGTTTTTTGCCAATGTACCCCAGATAAAGAGAAAGATAGAGACCATGAACGATGTGGGGCTCTCCTATCTTGAACTGGGTCATCCCTCTACAGACCTTTCGGGAGGTGAAGCCCAGCGTATCAAGCTTGCCACCGAGCTTTCCAAGCGTGCAACGGGTAAGACCATCTACATTCTGGACGAACCCACCACCGGACTTCATTTTGAAGACGTGAACAAGCTGATCGAAGTTCTTCAGCGGTTGACAAAAGCCGGAAACACGGTGCTTGTTATCGAACATAATCTGGACGTGATCAAATGTGCCGACTATATCATCGACATGGGTCCGGAGGGCGGTGACAGAGGCGGTACCGTAATAGCCAAGGGAACCCCCGAAAAAGTAGCAAAAGTAAAAGAATCCTATACGGGACAGTATCTTGCCAGGATCCTAAAATAACAGATCAATATTCTTAAGCCCGTGGCTTTATATAAAAGATTTTCGCCTGTATATGTGTCGAAAATAGTCCGTAAACTATCGAGTCCGCATATGCTAAAATCAACTGTGTGTCTTCCCTGATAAAGCGGGAAGATCAGAAACCGAAAGATCTCATGAACAGTCAGGAGGATTTTATGCTATTTACCAATGATAACGGTGCTCTTGTTTTTAAGACAAAGGGCGAAACTGTAAGGATCGAAGCCTGGGGTGAAAATGCTTTAAGAGTCAGAGCCACCATGTTTTCCATGTTTACGGGCAAAGACTGGGCTCTCACCGAGAAGCCTTCTATTACCAAGGGCGATGTTAAGATAGGTAAGCTCACCGAGTGGTGTGGAGACGGAAGCAATCCGGATTGGCATGAAGTGGGCGAGATAACCAACGGTCGCATTAAAGCCACAGTAAATTTCGTAGGCATAATCTCCTTTTTCAGAGATGGAAAGCTTATCTTAAGAGAGGATTTCCACAGCTACGGCGGAACCATTTCAAAAGAGAGCAGATGTCTTAAGACGGTTAACCGTGAATGGAAAGGCATTATAGGAGGAACAGATTACAGTCTGGATCTCCGTTTTGAAAGCAATGACAACGAAAAGATCTTCGGTATGGGTCAATACCAGCAGCCCTATATGGATCTTAAGGGATGTACTCTCGAACTGGCTCAGAGAAATTCCCAGGCTTCGGTTCCCTTCATGATCTCCTCTCTCGGTTATGGCATGCTCTGGAACAATCCCGGAGTGGGAAATGTAACCTTCGGCAAAAACATCACCCGCTGGGTTGCAAGAGCCACCAAGGAAATGGACTATTGGATCACTGCAGATGAAGATCCCAAAAAGATAGAAGCAAATTATACTTCGGCCACGGGCCACTCTCCCATGTTCCCCGAAAGCCTCATGGGTCTTTGGCAGTGTAAGCTCCGCTACCGTACTCAGGAAGAGGTCCTGGAGGTGGCAAGAAAGTACAAGGCTGAAGGCATAAAGATAGATCAGATAGTTATAGACTTCTTCCACTGGACAGTCCAGGGTGACTGGAAGTTTGACAGGAAATACTGGCCCGATCCCAAGGCAATGGTGGATGAACTCCATTCCATGGGCATAAAGGTCATAGTTTCCGTTTGGCCTTCCGTTGACAGAAAGAGCGAAAACTTCGGTCCCATGATGGAAAGAGGTCTTCTCATGAAGACGGAGAGAGGCGCAGCCCAGACCTATGACTATCAGGGCGACTGCGTTGAGATCGATCCCTTTAATCCCGAAACAGCCAAATACGTTTGGGAAAAATGTAAAGCCAATTACTACGATTACGGCATAGATGCTTTCTGGCTGGACAATTCCGAGCCGGATCTGGGTGTCTATGATTTTGAAAACTTCCGCTACTATGATGCTCCGGCCCTTGAGGTCAGCAACATCTATCCTCAGATGTACAGCAGAGTTTTCTATGATAATATGAAGACGGTGCAGAACGGTGAAGCTGTTAATCTCCTTCGCTGCGCCTGGGCCGGCAGCCAGAAGTACGGCAATGTGGTCTGGTCCGGAGACATCCCCAGCACCTTTGAATCCTTTGCCACCCAGCTTAAAGCAGGCCTTAACATGGGGCTTGCGGGCATAGCCTGGTGGACCACCGACATCGGCGGCTTCATGACGGATGATGTGAACGATCCCGACTTCCGCCAGCTTCTGATCCGCTGGTATCAATTTGCTGTTTATTCCGCTGTCCTCAGAATGCACGGAGACCGCGGTCCTTACAATATCCCGCCTTTGGACGACAGAGACTGGGGCGGCGGTTATCTTCACACCGGTCAGCCCAACGAGCTTTGGAGCTACGGTGAGGAAAATTACAGGATCATGCGTCACTACTATGATATCCGTATCTCCATGCATGATTACATCAAAGGCCTTTATAAAGAAGCTTCCGAAAACGGCTCTCCTCTGATCCGTACCATGTTCTATGAATTCCCGGATGATTCCAAATGCTGGGAACTGGAGGATCAATACATGTTCGGCAGCGACTACCTCTGCGCCCCCATCTTTAAGCTTAACTGCTTTGAGCGTCAGGTTTACCTTCCCGAAGGGAAATGGCAGCTTACAAGCGACAACAGGGTTTACGACGGCGGCCAGACCGTAACTGTAAAAGCGCCGATAGAATATATGCCTGTATTCAAAAGATTTAAATAGACAGTAAGAAAAAGAACGGCTCCTTAGGGAACCGTTCTTTTACATCTTTTATTTAATTATCTTCCATTGCTTCTCTCGAATAGGGACTCAGTGCCTTCATGGCATACATATTCTCGTCCGCCTCAGCGTACACATCCTGTATGCATCTTGCTTCGCCCTTTCTCTTATAGGCCACTCCGTAAGAAACGCTAAAAATGTATTTATTGTTTCTGGATGCTTCCTTCAGATCCGCATCCAGCTTATTTGCGGCTCTTCCTATGGCAAACAGTCCGGAAGGATCAACCACGCAAAGGAATTCATCACCGCCCATTCTGTAGTTGGTGCCTATGCTGCCAAAATTCTCTTCAATAACTGATGCGACAGTCTTTAGAAGAACATCACCCTCCTCATGCCCGAAATGATCGTTCACGTACTTAAGACCGTTCACATCAAAATTCACCAAAGCTACAGGGGAATCCTGAGAATCGATCTCTTCAAATCTTTCCTTGGCCTTAGTCCTATTGTACAGACCGGTTAGAGGGTCCTGATAGGCCAGTTTGGTAAGTGCGTCTTTTTCCGCATTATCCAATATCTTTTCGTATAAAGAGAAAAGATAACTGGAGATGATATTTGTAACAAACAGGAGCACTCCCAGGGGAAGGAAGCTGACTTCCGTTACAGTATCGTTATAAGGTAACAATATGCGCTGAATGTTGAGTCTGATCAGATCAAGAACACCTGATATCATCACTTCAAAAAAAGCCAGGGCAACCACAATATCCGAGATATTATCATATTTGATCTTAAAAGTCGAAGCTACCAAAACTCCCAGCAGACACAGCCCGCAGATGAGCTGGAATACTGTGAGCGTATCCGGAAAACGCATCAGATTCGTGAAATGTAACAGACATGCCAAAAGGTCCACGATCGCAAGTGTTAAGGTGGACAGCTTTATGACACTCTCCCTCCAGCCTCCCACTCTCTTGAATCTTCTCCATATAAAGATTCCAAGGGGTATGGGTGCACTGTACAGACTGACATATTCAAAAACCGAAAGTCTGGTCAGGTCCTCCGAAAAGATCTCATAGATCTTACCCTGACAATTGGACCAGTTTCCTATCAGCAGTGAAAACACACCTATCAGGAAGAGGCTGAAAGAGTCCTGATCATACAATCTAACCATAAGACTCAGAACGATGAGTGCCAGACCGAATACCATGATGAAGGCATTCAGATAAACACTTGTGGCATTGGCATTTGCAAATATCCTTCTGGCATCGGCGGGTGTGGAAAAACCGATACGTCCTATATCGGTGGTGGCATTTTTTTCATTGGCAATGTAACGGACAGTCAGCGTCTTTCCCTGTATATCCCTCGGAAGTTCCACATAGCAATATCCGCTGCCAAGAAAAACATTACGTTTCACTTCCTCCGTACCAAAGGAATAGATCTTTTCTCCGTTTACAAAAACCTCCACAGAGGAATAGTGTACTCTGAGCCTCGCCATGATCCGGTCTCCCAGATCTTCTTCGATCTGTCTCGACACTTCTATGACATCTAATCTTTTAAGCCCGCTAAAATAGTAGGAATCGATATTTACATCATATACTGTCCTGTCATTTATCTTAAGGGTCCAGCCCTTGTCCAGATAGACAGTATCCGACCGCTTTGTTCCGCGCAAAAAGTATATACCGATCCATGCAATGATCATTATAACGAAGGAAACAATTCCTATGATCACTATCTTCTTTTTTGTCAATTCTTTGATCATACTTGGGTTACCCTAAACTGTCGACCGATGAAAACAAGCCTTTTTCTTTTCCCTTTTACACTCAAAAGCCCCAAATGATCTTAGATCAACCTTCTATTTCTGTCCGTAATAAGCATTCGGACCGTGTTTTCTGTTAAAGTGTTTGTCCTGCATAGCCTGAGGCGTTTCCTTTATGTTTGGATTAAGAGCCTCAGCTCTGGCAGCCATCTTAGCCACTTCTTCCAGAACAACCGCATTGTGAACGGCCTCAGCCGCATCTTTTCCCCAGGTAAAAGGTCCGTGATTTGCGCATATGCATCCCGGACAGAACATGGGATTCTTCCCCTCAAAGGTTTCGATTATGGATGTTCCCGTGTTCTTTTCATATCCTTCCTCGATCTCTTCTTTGGTAAGATTTCTTACACAGGGTATGGGGCCGTAAAAATAGTCCGCATGAGTGGTCCCGTAACAGGGGATGGATCTTGCCGCCTGAGCCCAGCTGGTAGCCCAGGGTGAGTGGGTGTGTACTATACCGCCGATCTCAGGAAATGCTTTATATAGTTCCAGATGGGTAGGTGTATCGGAAGAAGGTCTGTATTTTCCTTCAACGATATTTCCCTCCAGATCCAGCACTACCATGTCCTCGGGTTTCATTTTCTCATAATCCACTCCGCTGGGTTTGATCACCACCAGACCTCTTTTTCTGTCTATGGCGCTCACATTTCCCCAGGTATATGTAACCAGCCCTCTCTTGGGGAGTTCCATATTTTGCTCATAAACGATCTCTTTGAGTTTTTCCAGGCTTACTACCTGTTTGATCTCATCACGTAATCCCATTTTATCTCCTATCAGCCTGAACTACTGCTTCTTCCGCAACGATCCAGTCTCTGTAAAGTTCCATAAATCCTTCAACGCCCTTGATATCGGCTTCATCAGGCTTTAAAGTGGTTCCCCGGGCCTCTGCAAATACCTTCTTATCAAGGAATTCAGGTAAGGTCATACCCTTACCCGTAGCCGCAAACGCCGCAAGAAGGGCCGCGCCCCAGGCACCGCCTTCGCCGGCAGTCTCCATACAGGTCACAGGTGACTCGGTAATGGCCGCCAGGATACTCTGACCCACGCCTTTGGTCTTAAAGAGACCTCCGTGTCCCATAACACTGTCCACCTTAACATTTTCTTCTTTACTTAAGATCTCCATTCCGAGCTTAAGAACACCCAGAGATGAAATGAGATGGGTTCTCATGAAATTTGCAAGATTAAATTTCGCATCGGGCTTACGCAGGAACATGGGACGTCCCTCATCCAGATGAGTCACGTGCTCTCCCGAAAAATAAGGGAAGCTCATAAGTCCGCCGCAATCCTTGTCTCCCTTAAGAGCAAGGGTATATAACTTTTCGTATATATCATTCTTATCAACATTAAGGCCGAAAAGCTTTAAATTCTCTTCAAAAAGATTGATCCATGCATTCAGATCCGAAGTACAGTTATTGCAATGAACCATGGCTACAGGCAGTCCGTCGGGAGTGGTAACCATGTCTATCTCTCTGTGGAGCTTCTTAAGATCCTTTTCCAGTACCACCATAGCAAAACAACTGGTGCCCGCGGAAACATTACAGGTTCTGACCGCCACGGAATCCGTAGCCACCATGCCTGTACCCGCATCGCCCTCGGGAGGACAGAGTTTTATTCCTGCCTTTAATCTTCCCGAAGGATCCAGGAAACGGGCTCCTTCTTCGGTAAGGCAGCCTGCCTCTTCTCCTGCAAGAAGGATCTTAGGCATTATATCTTCCAGCTTAAGGTCTATACCCTTGGATGCCATAAGCTTATCAAACTTCTCTGTCATGCCGGCATTATACTGCTTAGTATTGCCGTCAATAGGGAACATTCCCGCGCAGTCACCTATACCGAGAACCTTTTTACCGGTAAGCATCCAGTGTACATAGCCTTCAAGGGTAGTGAGATACCTGATATCCTTTACATGAGGTTCCTTGTTTAAAACAGCCTGATAAAGGTGAGCAATGCTCCATCTCTGGGGAATATTGAAACCGAACAGTTCCGTAAGCTCATCCGCTGCCTGACCTGTTATGGTGTTTCTCCAGGTTCTGAAAGGCACCAGGATGTTGCCCTTCTCATCAAAGGGCATATAACCGTGCATCATGGCACTGATACCTATGCAACCTATATCCGTAAGTTCTTCGCCGTACTCCTGTCTTACGTTGTCCGCAAGATTTTTGTAGCAGTCTCTTAATCCTTCACCCACTTCTTCCAAAGAATAGGTCCAGATACCGTCAACAAGCTTGTTTTCCCAGGTGTGATCTCCCGATGCTATGGGTGCAAAGTCCTCCCCGATCAAGACACCCTTGATCCTTGTGGATCCAAGTTCAATACCGAGGAAGGTCCTGCCTTCCCCGATAGCCTTTTTAATCTCTTCTTTTTTCATCTTCATCTCCGTCTTAAGATCACCTTAAGTGACCTTTATGCACATTTCCCTGTGTCAGGGGTTATCATTCAATGTCCGAATCTTCTCCGGATTTCTGTCCTGTGGCATTCCACTTAAGAAACGCCGTAATGAAGGGATCCAGATCTCCGTCAAGTACCGCGCCGGCGTTACCTACTTCCGCATTTGTCCTGTGATCCTTTACAAGAGTGTAAGGCTGCAGAACATAGGATCTGATCTGGCTTCCGAAATTGATATCTCTCACCTCTCCGCGTATGCCTGAAGTCTTTTCCGCATTTTTCTCCTGTTCAAGAAGATACAGCTTTGCTTTCAGCATCTGCATAGCCTTATCCTTGTTCTGGAACTGGGAACGCTCGTTCTGGCACTGTACCACTATGCCCGTAGGAAAGTGGGTGATCCTTATGGCGGAAGAGGTCTTATTGATGTGCTGTCCGCCCGCACCGCTGGAGTGATAGGTATCTATCCTGATATCCGCATCATTGATCTCGATATCGATATTGTCCTCTATATCAGGCATTACATCGCAGGATACAAAGGAAGTCTGGCGTTTGCCCGCCGCATTGAAAGGCGAGATCCGGACCAGTCTGTGTATGCCTTTTTCGCTCTTTAGATAGCCGTATGCATTCTCACCCTTGATCTCAAGAGTCACAGACTTATAGCCTGCTTCGTCTCCGTCCAGAAAATCCAGCATGGAAACGGCAAACCCGTGTCTTTCAGCCCAACGCATATACATTCTGCACAGCATGGAAGCCCAGTCGCAGCTTTCTGTACCGCCTGCTCCCGCATGGAGAGTAAGAATGGCATCATTTTTATCATATTCACCGGAAAGCATGGTGGAAAGCCTGAGTTTTTCAAGATGGTTCGAAAATTTATCAAGAGCTTCCTGGACTTCAGGAATTATCTCGGGATCATTGGACTCATAGCCCATCTCAAGATAAACCTTTACATCATCATACTCATCTTCCAGTTTTTTGTATTCACCCACGATATTCTTTAACCGGTTGAGTTCCTTAACGTAATTCTGAGATTTTTCGGCAGAATCCCAAAATCCCGGTTCATTCATTATATTCTCGATCTCTTCGATCTTTTCCCGCTTATTGGCGAGGTCAAAGTGAATCCCCCACTTCGACTAAAGGTTGTTTGTAGGAATTAAGCTTAAACTTAATCTGGTCAAGTTCTACCAACAGTCGTCACCACCTTTTATATGATTATTTATTTTCGACTCCGGCTCATTTGCCGCAGCAGAATTTATACTTTTTACCCGATCCGCAAGGGCAGGGATCGTTGGGCATTACCTTCTTGGTCGAACGGCGAACGGGCTGCTTGAGGGAAGAATCATCTCTGTTTGTGCCGGTAACCTTGGCTACTTCTTCACGCTCCACCTTCTGCTCAACCTTTATGTGCATAAGGATCTTAACCGTATCTTCCGCAATGGCTGCTTCCATATCATCGAACATGTCATAGCCCTGCATCTTATATTCCTGAACAGGATTCTTCTGTCCGTAGGACTGGAGATGTATGCCCTGACGAAGCTGTTCCATATCATCTATGTGATCCATCCACTTGCGGTCGATGACCTTTAAGAGGATGACACGCTCAACTTCACGGAACTGCTCCTTCTCGGGGAACTCGGCTTCCTTGGACTCATAAAGTCTCAATGCCTTTTCCTTAAGGCTCTGCTTAAGTTCCTTCTTGGTGAAGTGTTTCATGTCTTCTTCGGAAAGCTCTACGGTATCAATAGGTATAATAGGAAGAAGAAGGTTGTTAAGTTCTCCCATATCCCATTCTTCGGGCATTTTATCTTCACCTATGCAGGTGTCAACGCTTCCCTCCACAACATCATAGATCATCTTGATCACAGAGTTGCGCATGTTTTCACCGTCCAGCACTTTACGACGCTCGGAGTAGATGACTTCACGCTGTTCGTTGTTGACACGGTCGTATTCCAAAAGATTCTTTCTGATACCGAAGTTATTTCCTTCTATCTTCTTCTGTGCTCTTTCAATGGCATTCGAAAGCATCTTGTGATGAAGTTCTTCTCCCTCGGGAAAGCCCAGGGAATTGAAGATGTTCATAAGATTTTCGGCACCGAAGAGTCTTAAGAGATCGTCCTCAAGTGAAATATAGAACCTGGATTCACCGGGATCTCCCTGACGTCCCGCACGTCCGCGGAGCTGGTTATCTATACGTCTGGACTCATGTCTTTCAGTACCTATGATCTTAAGACCGCCCAGTTCCACAACGCCTTCGCCCAGTTTAATATCTGTACCACGGCCCGCCATGTTGGTGGCAATGGTTACAGCACCCTTTTGGCCGGCATCGGCGATGATCTCGGCTTCAAGCTCATGGAATTTTGCATTCAATACTTTATGAGGGATGCCGCGGCGACGCAGATACTCACTGACTTCTTCAGAAGACTCGATGGTAACCGTACCTACGAGAACGGGCTGTCCCTTTGCATGAGCCTGGGCAACCGCTTCCGTAATGGCATTTAACTTTTCTCTCTTTGTTTTATATACAGCATCTTCATGATCGATACGTTTTACGGGAACATTTGTGGGAACTTCCACAACGTCCATTCCGTAGATCTCACGGAATTCCTGTTCCTCGGTAAGTGCCGTACCTGTCATGCCGGCTTTCTTTTCATACTTATTAAAGAAGTTCTGGAAAGTAATGGTGGCCAGCGTCTGAGACTCACGCTTGATCTTAACGTGTTCCTTTGCTTCAATGGCCTGGTGAAGTCCGTCGGAATAACGACGTCCCGGAAGGATACGTCCTGTAAAGTCATCTACGATAAGTACTTCGTCATCCTTTACAACATAGTCCTTGTCCCTGAACATGAGATTATGTGCTCTGAGGGCAAGAATGATATTGTGCTGGATCTCAAGGTTCTCGGGATCGGCCAGATTCTCGATCTTAAAGAACTGCTCTACCTTTCTTACGCCTTCCTCGGTAAGGTTAACGTTCTTATCCTTTTCGTTTACTACAAAGTCGCCGGATTCCTGGGATTCCTCACCCATGATTATATCCATCTTGGAAAGTTCTTTTTCCGTACCGCGCTTTAACTGACGGGCAAGAATGTCGCAAGCCTCATAGAGTTTGGTGGACTTGCCGCTCTGTCCGGAAATGATGAGAGGTGTTCTGGCTTCATCGATAAGGATGGAGTCGACCTCGTCGATGATGGCATAGGGCAGGCCTCTTAAAACCAGCTGCTCCTTGTAGATCACCATATTGTCACGGAGATAATCAAATCCAAGTTCGTTATTTGTTGCATATGTAATGTCGCAATTATATGCTTCTCTTCTTTCTTCGCTTGTCATACTGTTAAGGATACATCCGACCGTAAGACCAAGGAAGCGGTGTACCTGTCCCATCCACTCCGCATCACGGTGTGCCAGGTAGTCGTTACAGGTGACCACATGTACCCCGTTTCCGGTAAGTGCGTTCAGGTAGGAGGGAAGGGTTGCCATAAGGGTTTTACCTTCACCTGTTTTAAGTTCTGCTATTCGTCCCTGATGAAGGATGATACCACCGATGATCTGCACCTTAAAGTGCTTCATCCCCAGTGTTCTGCCGGCTGCTTCGCGTACCACCGCATAGGCTTCCACGAGGATATCATCCAGTGTCTCTCCGTTCTTTAATCTTTTTCTGAATTCATCGGTTTTTCCCCTAAGCTGCTCATCGGTAAGAGCTGCCATCTCCGCATCAAGTGCCATGACTTTATCAGCAATGGGAGTGATCCTCTTCAATTCTCTCTCACTGTGCGTACCGAATATCTTTGTAACAATGCTCAATTTTATTTCCTCCAAACGTAGGTTAAATGTTCGGTCAAAAGAAAGCGCTCCTTCCTTTGACCAATTCTTGAGTCCAAAACCCCAAAATTATCCTTTATTATAGCATTTTGCTCTGTTCTTATCAATAAGCTAAAATTTAACTTATTGTAAATGTTTACTGTTCACAGATATACAACACACTAATACTCCTAAAGCCGTCTTCCGAAGGACTCAAGCACGTCCCCATTTTCGCAATTTTATTTTTTGGGATTTGCTTATTGACAATTAAAACCTTTGTGCATTATTCACAAAAACACCATCTTCTTAAGGTGTAGAATGAATTTTCAGCGCAAAGTTGCGCAAAACTTATCCACAGCCAAACCCCCTGTTTTTACCCTTAAAAGTGAGTTATCCGCAAAGTTATCCACAATTTCCACCGATTATACTATCAAAGTGGAATGATTCTACACCGAAATAATGCAAAATTTTACTTGTAAATATTCACGAAATGTTGTCCAAATCCTCTTTTATAAGTATTCCTACTTGACACGTATTTTTTCAGAAAATTTCGACAGAAGGAAATAAACTTTCTGTAAACTGTTCATCCCGTCCTTGAAAATGATCCACCGATATGGTATCATTTAGACAGGTTAAAAACCCAAGGTTTTCAGCCTAATCAACTTAATAAAGGGAGTGATTGTATGCGCATTAACACGTATGGCAAAAACATTGATGTAACCAAAGGCATGAAGAACATGGTGGAAGAAAAACTGGGTAAACTGGAACATTACTTTAAACCCGAGACCGAGGTCCATGTAACCTTCAGTGTCCAAGGCGGAAAGCAGAAGGTCGAAGTTACAATTCCTCTTAAAGGTACCACGATCCACGCCGAAGAAGAAAGCGAAGACATGTACGCTTCCATCGACATGATTGAAGACACTATAGAAAGACAGTTAAGGAGGTACAGAAAGAAACTGATAGATAAAAAGCAGTCTGCTGCAGCTGCAAGCTTTGCGGATGCTTTTACCGTTGAAGACGATGAGGCGGATGAAGAGATCCGTATCGTCAGAAACAAGAGATTTGATATGAAGCCCATGGATGTGGAAGAGGCTTGTGTTCAGATGGAACTTTTGAATCACACCTTCTTCGTATTCAGAAACGCCGAAACCAACGAGATCAACGTTGTTTACAAGCGTAAGGGCAATACATACGGACTGATAGAACCCGAAGGATTTTAGAATCTTCGAGGGATAACATAAGACGAAGGCCGCCGGATTCCCGGCGGCCGATGTTTTTTATTTTATTCTTTTTACAACAGGCTCAAACTCGATCCTAAACTTGGGAAGTTCTTTTATCGTCTTATAGTAATTGATCGGATCATCTTCATTCTCGCCTGTGGCAGGAGGAGCGAACAGCTTCACCTGAACCTTCGTTTCTCCCTTAAGTTTCTTCTTATAAAAAGCTTCCATCATATCTATGCATTTGGTACCGGGAGCTTTATAGAACCACTGGCCGTTCACTTCCATCATAAGATTGTAATCCACGGCTTCATTCTCAAAGTAAGCCTCAAAGAACACCGGATTCCCGGGAAGCTCAAATTCCATGGCGATACCTTCCGCATCCTCTCCTCCTCCGAAGCGAAGTTTCACCTCTTCCTTCTTCTTGACCGTCTTTCCGTTTTTTATCACCGGCAGGAGGTCGGGTTCATTTATAAGCTCAATATAATAATCCATAAGAGGCTGACGCACTCCCACATGCTTATCGTTGGGGTCCTCGATTTCAAGGCCCAGTCTTCCTCTGTCCCTGAACTGATAAAAAGTGAAGCCCTTGAACCAGTCGTCGGGATCCTTTTTAAGCATATCCATGAATTCTTTCATCATCTTTATCTGATCATAGGGACCGGTAACATCACCATCCGCATTTAATTCAGCCATTACAAAGGGCTTGGACTTTCCGTTGTTAAGTTCGGTATATCTTTTCCAGCTTCTCTTGGTCTTTTCATATACTTCCGACACAGGATATCTGGCAAAACTGCTGCCCCCCTTTTCGGCCACATCATAGGGCCATCCCCAGTGGAGAGCCAGATATTTGTCCACAGACCATATGTCTGCTTCAAGGATAGTATCCTTAAACTCTTCCTCCATGGTAATGGTGTTACTGTTAAGGTCTTCTATGCCTCCCACACAGGTAATGGTCTTTACATTGGGAGCTTCTTCCTTGATAAGCTTTGATGCATGGCAGAAAAACTCACCGATCTCCTTATAGGTGGCACGCTTTGTAAAGGAAAACCAGTTACCGGTAGCTTCATGATTTATCCTAAGCTCGATTCGTCCAAACTTTTTCAGATCCCGGCCTATGGCTCTCAAATGTTCATCGCTCACCTTTGGATCTATGGTTAAAGTAAGGATAACATCCATGCCGTGACGTCTTATCTCTCTGATCTGCTTAAAGACTTCCGCCTCCGGATCTCCGTTAAGTCCTCCTCCGTAGGGGAAATAATCATCATAGGGATAATCCCAGGCAAAGCCCACTTTCTTATCCTTAAATGCCACGCTGGCTCTTTCGGGCCATCCTTTGTCATTGGGATAATAGCAATACATCAGGTTTATCGCTCTGTGAGGTCTGCCGAGAGCATGAAGGATGTAGTCCTGATTTACGTACTCTCCTCTTTCACTGCCATCGCAAAGATCAAGTGAAAACTTTGCGGGTTTCATTTCAATTCTGTAGATCTTTTCGGGGGTCATGGTATTCATGGGTTATCCTTTCCTAAGCTGTTATGATCAAAACCAAACCGGGCACAGGACGATCAAGATAAAGATCCCCTTGCCCATGCTCCCAAATATAACATAAGGGCTGAATTTAATCAGCCCTTATTATTAGATATCATTTAAATTATTTTGTAGCTACATCATCGAATACATCCTTAAGTGCAGGATATATCTTCTTCCATACATTGTATTTAACTTCGTATTTCTTAACAAGCTCAGCATCAGGTGAAAGTTTGTCGGAAACCTTAACGATCTTATCGGTGGCTTCCTCGACATTTTTATATTCGCCGCATCCTACAGCCGCAAGGATGGCAGCTCCGTAACCGGGTCCTTCCTCACTGTTCATGATCTCTACATTTACATTCATGATGTTGGCAAGAAGCTTTCTCCAGAGAGGGCTCTTTGCTCCGCCGCCGGTAGCGCGGATGGTATCGATCTTAAAGCCGAGAGAACGGGCTATCTCAAGTGAATCACGAAGT
>JAEEGI010006686.1_pt1 | contig 25995 bp, 23 predicted proteins | sample 8958751 | NCBI WGS metagenome assembly JAEEGI01 (sample SAMN16246545, study PRJNA631951) | gut metagenome | biome: gut microbiome; feature: rumen; material: KS-attached | host: Bos | place: Iran: Karaj | collected 2018-10
GATTCTGCAAAGCATACATCATAGAGCTTTTACCATTACCTACACCGCCACACAGCAATATGCCAAATTTAGTAGTAGGCTCTGTGAACATTCTTGCAATCTGGACTATGTGACCTTGAAGTTCGTCGCTATCGCCAAAAGTTCTGCCACGCTTCTCAACCTCAACTTGCAAAGCTGCCTCAATATACAGGGCTGCTTCCTCTGTTGACATGGGGAACTTAACAAACCCCATTGTAGTCTTCCGGCCGGTTAGCTGAGATTTCAGCAGAGCCAGCTTTTCCATAACACTTTGATTCTTTTCCATGATTCTTGTTTTTATGATTATAGTTAATCCAATTGAATGCGTATTGGCGGCAATCCGCCTCTTCTTTTCCCTTACATCCCTTTTGCACCAGCATATCAAAGAAATCTGTGAGTTCTTGGCTCAGTGCTTCTGCATTGAGATTAATCCCATTCTTGGCAAGTTGCGTTGACAAGTCCTGCTGCCAGGAATTATCATTCAGCAGTTTTGCCCTGAGTTCAGAAAGAGTCAACACAATATTTGAATTGGGCGAGGGAGAATTATCTTCTTTCACTTCTTCTTTATTGTTTTCTTCTTTTATATTGGAATGGGGCAACGATTGAGACAATTTTGGAGGTAACGACTTAGTCAACTCTAGTGTCAATGTTTGAGACAACGGAAGGGTTTGCGACATTTCCTCATCAGTACTTGTGGAACTGAGTGTGTACAAAGCGGGCTTGCCTTTGCCTTCTCCTTTGGAAAAGTTAATCAGCCCTCTCTTTCTCAGACCATCCCTTGCTTTCATTACGTTCTGCTTAGAAGTATTCAGCCGTGCCGCCAGCATCTGGGTGCTGACCTTGAAAGGTGTCACCCAGTGCTGACGGTTGGCCTCATACAACAGATAAAAGTAGAGAATGCCCTCACTTAGAGAGCATGGATCGTTCTCATTCTCGAACCAGAAATGGTTCATGTAGTCATAGATACCCATAGCCTTATACATTTATTATCGATGACTATACTTTGCCAACTTCCCAGACTTAATCAGCATATTAACTTCCTGCTTTGAATAGAGGTTCTTGCGCCCGACTTTCTGGCTCTTTAGGATGCCAGACTTCTCGATACGCCATAGAGTTGGATATGCGATATGCAGCAGGCTACATATCTCGTCACGATCATAGAAGCCTTCATCTTCAGGCTTCTCCACAAGGTTGCCAATGTTCTTTTCATTGAGGCATCGGCTGACAGTTCTATAGATAATGTCCTCGAACTGTTCTTCGTTAAGTACTACTATATTTTCCATAAATCTTTTGAAATTAAAATTCTGGCTGCAAAATTATCCCAAAAAATTTACGGAAATAAAAAGGGGAAACGGACTGCGCCCGCAACATATTGAACAACAATACATTGCGGACGCAGCAGGGGAAATGGTCAGGGGAATGCGAGGGGATAGATTCCCGTCAAAATATCATTGAAATAGGAAGTAGAACTCTTTTTCAAGCCCTTTTGTGTCTTTCAACTTCGATGGTTTGTACTCAGGATTGTACTCACAGCCAACAATCTGACAGAAATATTTGTACCAGTCGCTAAAAGAGTGTGGTTTCAATCTCTGATTCATTTTATCGCTATTATAAATAAGGTGGGCTATTCTAGCATATTCCAAAACACTTCTAGTTTTGGCCCTATCAGTCAAACTATCTTCAAGTTTCTCGTAATAATTGATGTTGCCTTGACCAACGCCTTTGAAGGGAGCTGAGAAATGTTCAGCAAATTCTTTCGGAAGATGATAACTGTTTATCTCATTTCGTAATGATTCCACCTTCTCCTTGAAATCGTTTTCAAGGTCAATAACAGTCGGCATCTTACCAAATTCATCCATTAAGAGGTCTGCGTTGTAGAGAATTCTACGTTTGATTTCTTTCTTCTGTACATCATTGAACACTCTGCTGTCAAACGAGTCAGTCAAGAGATTGACGCAATAGATGTATTCAAGTCCTATGCGGCATAAGAAGCCTTCGTATCTCTCGGCATTACTTGGGTGAGTGATACCATATTTCACAAGTAAGTCCAAATAGGTAGCCTTTATTTTCTTGATATTGCACAACTCGGACATATTGATGGTGTATTTCAGAAAATCATCACCTATCATGTTTAGAATTACTTCAAGATTTACTTAATTGCTATAGTATAGGGCACGAACCTCTTCATTTACCTTCTTCACCTTCACATACATGTCATTATGAACTATTTTGGTTGACATGAACGCATAGCGCTTATAGTATTCAATAAACTGATGCTCTATATCTACCCTTTGCTGAGCGGTCATTGATTTCAATTCCGACTCGCAAGGAAAGTTATCAGGCATAAAGCCCATATCCTCAATAGTTACCTTTACCTCCTTCAGATTTGTTACAAATTCATCCCATAAGGGTGTTCCTATTGTCATAATGTGTTATCCTATAATCATTATTAACTACGAAATTTTTGCAATATTTCCCACATTTTGTGGATTTGCATTATCTTATCTCGACATGTTTACATGCATCGCAATCTCTGTTGTAACTCCTGAATCCGCTGCATCAGATGATCAAAATCCAATGACCTCCCATAAATGAAGTATCGTTGCATATTGGAATAATCTTGTCGCCAGTCATCCAGAACATTCTCTGGGGGGAGGATATTAATGGTGTCAGGGTGATGCAATGAATAGTCCACATATCTTAGCGCATAGTAGGCTTGTCGATGTTCGATGATGGTATTATATAATGTTTTGTCCGCCAAAGCAGATTTGCCAAACTCAGAATCCATAAGGCGCTCCAAATCATAAAGATGGCGGGACATTCTCATACTACGCGGTTTGTCTTTCTGGAACTCTTCTGCAAGCAGGAATATCTTTTCCAAGAAAGTGCGGGTAGGTACTACGGTCTTGATTCGACACACTGCATCTGTATCATCATCAGGGAATGTCTCGCATATAAGTGAGCGTATTTCACGTTCCTCAACAGGCTCGTCCATAGAGAGACAGCTTATCTCTATCTTCACCCTGGGCGGGATGTAGTCAATCTTCCGAGAGAGCAGACTGTCGTAGTGAAGCAGAATGACGGTTGGATCTTTGTCGCTATCAATAGGAACAAGTTCACCTTGCCTGTTTTCTGTATGAGTGATGTTCTCTATCTGGTAGCCTGTGATACCCATGGCTTTTAAACGTTCATCAAGTTGACCTGACAAAGTGCTTTGGATATAGGCTCTCGACAACTTGCGCAGCTTATCGCGTTGACTTTTGTTGGACTTATTGACGCCAAAGAATGAATGGCTGATAGCCAAGTCAATATCTTCAGAAAACCTTTCTATCAATCCCCAGCCTTTGCTGAGACTGGTACCGCCTTTGAATATCAAGCTTTCTGCACAATCCGTCTGGAATAGTGCTTTTAATGTGACACTAACCCACCAGTCTTTTTCTATTGCCGCCTGTCCAATACCAGTATGACTCTCTTCAGTCTTCTCCAGCATGTATGAACGGTCGGTATCGTTATTGTTTATCCAAAGTATCTGATTCATTACCATTCTTTTTTATAATAGGTGAAAGAATTTTTCGCATCCATATAGGAACCAACATCAAATCTTGGCGAAGTTTATCCTGTTCTGGTTCCTTTCGAATAAGCTTTCTTATTTGAGTTAATTCTGTTTCTCCAACATTATCTTTTCCTAATGCTTTAAGAGCTTGAACAAGATAAGCCATAAGTGTAGTTTGATAGGCAAAATTGCGAGGAACACCACGTTTGAAAACGATGGTCTGATTACCTAATTTAATCGTTCTTCCGCTACTAACTGCTATAAAAGAATAGTTCATAGGCACTTGTGTTGATAGCCCCAATTCATTAAGAACTGTCTCACCCACAGGAAGAATTTTAGTGTTATCGCGCTTTGCAATACTCTCAGCAATTTGGATTATAGATGGTTTAACAGCACCAAACCGGCTCATCTTTGGCCGATAGTAAATGCCTTGCCCCAACTTAAGAATCAGGTTTTCTTCAACGAGTTTTGCCAATACATTACCCACAAATTCTGCATTATATTGTGGGTAGTCAGTCCTGAAAATAACACTTCCAGGAGGGGTTTCTTCTATAATTTGTCTGAGTGGTCTGTCTTCCGTCATACCTTTGAAATTTTTGCAATATTTCCCACTTTTTATGTGCAAAAATACTATTTTTGTGTCATCCAAACAAACTTTTTCAGATATAATTGTCGAATTTAACACTTTTACTTATGGTTGAAAGTTGAAATCGCCTTAACGTTTTTCTACTTGTCAGCCTGTTTTTTCATTGCTTCTCGTGCGGCCTTAATCTTATCACCAACCCTTTGGGCCTGTTCCGATATTCCTATGCGGATATAGCCCTCAAAGTTCTTTTGCGACTCATGACCTGTAATACTACGAAGTTCCAGGTCTGACAGTACACCTAATTTATATAGATTAGTGGTTCCGCTTCTTCGTGCAGTATGTGAGCATATCAGCTCATATTTTGCACGAATAACCTCACCATGCTTGTTCCGTTCCCAAAGAGGTGAACCATTTCGCATCTTTGCCAGCTTGTCCAGTTTGTGAAACCATTTGCGTTCGTTTTCTGTGAACTTAGTACCTTTAGCTTTCTTATCCAACAGCTTTTCATAGGTGTTTTCCGACCGCTTTTCTACGCTCGTTAAAACCGTTACGTATTTCTCACAAAAAGACGGTACTGTTTTTGATAACTCAGCACCCACAGCTTTAATCTTCAGATTCATTTTCTGAACATCAATATCCGGGAACTCATAGTGATACTTATCACAGAGTTCATAGACGCGGTCATCGAAAATAGGTACCTCTACCTTCTTTCCTGTTTTCTTCTGTGTCAATGTAATCAGTCCACTTTTATTATAGGTGATGAAATTCTCTTCCCGTAACTTGCAGTAGTCGCTATAACGCTGGCAACTAAAGTAGCCCAATAGGAAGATGTCACGTACTATCTCATTCTCGCCAGTCAGCTCCATGTCGTACATGGCATTGATTTCTTCGTCTGTCAAGTATATCTCAGCCCGTTTTTCTATCTCTTTTACCGTTCTGTCTTTCCACACTCTTAAGGACACGGCATTTTTATTATATCCCTCCATAGCTGCAAGGTTACAGAGTTTACGGAAGCAAGAAACCTTTTTGTTGATGGTGTTCGGCATATATCCTTGTTTCTGAAGATAAAGAGTAAATCTGTCTGCAAAAGGTTTGTCAATATCTTCAAAAGGAATATCTTTCTTACAATACTCCTTTAGATTCTCCCCAAAAGCTTTCCACACAACAACTGTGCCAGGAGAATAATCCGAATTGTTGCCATGACGAATGGATCCATCGGAAATTCCTGCATAGAAATAATCGAAGAAACCTAAAACTGTTGTCCTTGATTTTGCTGTAACAACCTTTGCTGTTTGCTGGATTTCCTCTACCGTCCCATTAACAATTGCAGATAAAGCCTGCTCAATAATAGCCTTATCTTCCTTTGTGTTAATTTTGTTCTCGGCATAAAGCATGTCAATAGCCTTTGTAACCTTCATCTGTAGATCATGGACTTTCGTCCCTTCTTCAGTATTTTCATATCGTCGCATGGCTGAAAGGCTCTTTTGCGCCTTATTCCACTCTTGTATATCCACGTGTATGCCCGTACATATATACATTTGCATACCGTTACGTCTTATTTTGGTATAAAGGGGAGACTCCCCCGTTTCTCTTTTAGTTCTTAGAAAAAATTGTGCCATAACATATACGTTTAACTGGGTGCAAAGATACACAATTTCCTCGAAAGTTGCACCCAATTTGCACCCAATTTTTGAAAGTTGTCGAAATTTTAACTTTTGGAAACTTTTCTTCTTAAACTTGTAACTAACTATATTTCAGTTTCTTATAATTTCTAAAGATTTCTATTAATTTCATCTTTTTGAATCCAAGCCCATCCTGAAGCGCAAGAATCCCAAGAGCGATCTTGGGATTTTTTGTTGCCCATCCGGCAGAAAGTGTAATTTTGCAGATATAACAAAAACAGGTGTGTCGCTTTTGACACACCTATTTTAATTTGTTGTTTTCCGCTCCGAGACTTAGAGGTTCGGATTAATCTTGCTCCACTCTGAGATAGGGGGTACGATGTTCAGCGTCACCAGCTCGTCACGCATCTTGCAGAGGTGCTCATAGCTCTGGTCGAGCTTAGCGTTCTCGTCGGGAGTACCCTGAGGAACCTCGAACTTGGCGCCATCGGCAGTCATGGTGGTCTTCATGGCCATCATGATGTGGTCGTACTTGTCGGTCTTGACGTAAGTGCCAACGGGGAAGCGGAACGGCTCACCACCCATAGCGGCGCGAATCATCTCAACAGAGAGGTACGAGGGGCTCTGGAACGAGCTGCGTCCGCGGAGCTCGATGATCTTGGCGCCACCCTTGGTGACGGCAACCTTCATCTCTTCCCACTCCTCGGCGGGGAACTCGGCAGTGCCGATGATGTCGGTCAGCTTGCGACCCTTAATCTCTACGTGGCTGCCGAAGACGGCCATCTGCTCACCGTGGCCACCATAGGTAGCACAACCGGTAATCTCGTTCTGCATCACGCCGAACTTCTTGGCCAGGGCCGACTGCAGACGGGTGGTGTCCAGACCGGCAAGCGTTGTCACCTGACCGGGTTTCAGACCTGAGTAGAGCAGCGTCACCAGACCAGTGAGGTCGGCGGGGTTGAAGATGATGACGACGTGCTTCACGTCGGGGCAGTACTTCTTGATGTTCTGACCCAGCTCCTCGGCAATCTTACAGTTGCCAGCCAGCAGGTCTTCGCGGGTCATACCAGCCTTACGGGGTGCACCGCCTGAAGAAATAATGTACTTAGCGTTACGGAAAGCCTCCTCGGCGTTCGTGGTGGCTACGATGTTCACGTCGTCGAAGCCGCTCTGGCGCATCTCCTCGGCTACACCCTCTGGAGAGAAGACGTCATAAAGACAGATTTCACTTGTCAGACCCATCATCAGGGCGGTCTGAGCCATGTTTGAACCAATCATACCGGCTGCGCCGACGATGGTCAGTTTGTCGTTAGTTAAAAAAGCCATGGTAATTTTACGATTTAATCATTAACAATTTCAATTTGCGTGCAAAGGTACTAATAATTTTGCACTCTTGTACACCCTGAGGCAAGTTTTTATAATAAAAAAAGTGAAAACCCCCGGTCGCCATCAAGAACGACCTCTTTCATTATATATAATAATGTACCCGTACCTTATTATATATAGGCTCCGTCTCCTTTTCTCATGAAACGGATACTCCCCTAGTGGCCCTCTGGTGGTCACTTCTGATTTTATGCTGAGAAAATTATTCTCTCAACATAATTTTATTTGCATAATCTAGATAAATAGATGAAAATCCTAAAAATTAGAAAAAAACATCGAAAATCTTTTGAATTTCAAAATTATTTCATAACTTTGCACCCAATATGAGGATAGTATCACATAGAAGATTAGTTGAATTCTATAGTTCAGAAGGACATGGAGACGCTCAGGCTGCACTTGAACGATGGTATAACATCGCAGAAAAGGCAGAGTGGAAGAACCTGTCTGATATAAAGGTAGACTTCCCCACAACAGACTACGTAGGGAATCAGCATTATGTCTTTGACATTAGAGGCAACAAATATCGGCTTGTAGTGGTCGTAAAGTTCACAATCGGGCATATCTTCATCCGATTTGTGGGTACTCACAGTGAATATGATAAGATAAATGTTTCAACGATATAATATAGGAGGTACAAATATGGCAAATATTACGAAAGAGCAATATGAATTTGCATTGGCACGGATTGAGGAACTGTTGCCAATGGTAGATGACAACACGCCTGCCAACGACCGCAATGCTGTGGAGTTGACAATGATGTCTGATGTTGTCATTGAATACGAGAAAGAGCACTACCCCATAGGCAAGCCAACCGTAGCCCAATTGATACAACTCTCGCTTGACGAGAGAAAGATGAGTCAAAAGCAGTTAGCTGCTGAGATAGGGGTCAGTCCTTCTCGAATCAGTGACTACGTTTCTGGCAGGGCCGAACCTACGCTGAAAATAGCCCGTTTGCTTTGTGTCACCTTGGGGATAACGCCAGCAGCTATGCTTGGATATTAATCTTTTTCAGCCGTACAGGTCGCCCCCTTTTTTCGTCCTTTTCGGCTTTTCGGGCATTTTCGGAATCCATATATCCCGAAAGCATCCGTAAATAACAAAATCTTCGAAAACTCCTTTTGGGGAAAATTAATTCGGATTTAAAACAAATATTTCGCAAATCGCTTGGCGGTTTGCGAATTTGTTTGTATTTTTGCAACTGGTATGCGCCTTCGATTGGGGAGCCTGCCCTCCAGGTCTGTCCGCGAAGCGAAAAAGAGAAAACGAAAATAAAAAATAAATAAAAACTTATGGTTATGAGAAAACATCATTTACTCAAAACAATGCTCCTGCTATGTGCCCTGATAGTAGGAAGTTCGAGCGTGTGGGCAGATGCTGAAGTGGTAACGCTTTGGTCAGAAGATTTCTCTTCTTTCTCTAAAGACGCTGTTCCTTCGGGTGGTACATATAATTACTCCTGCGGAGGGGCGAATACGAAGATATATGAAGAAGAACTTGCTGGTGGCGAGAGTCCCGAATTATTACTTCAGAAAAATTCTGCTGGCACCTTTACTGCCACAATACCATTGGATAATATAGATGGTGACCTAACCCTCACTTTCAAAACAAATAACCAGAAAATAAAGGTTGAAACCACAACTACTGGATTAACTGGCGGTCTTGAAGAAAAAGCAAGCGGCACACATACCGCAACTTTCAAAGGCGTAACTACAAGCACTCCCTCTATAACCATCAAGTTTACTTGCACAGGTTCTTCCAACGTCCGCTTGGATGATATCGTCTTAACAGGAACCAAGGCTTCTGGCGCACCCACTCTCATGGCCAGCGACCTTGCTCTGACTGGCGCTCCCGTAGCACTCAGTTTCGACCTTTATAACAACTCTTCTGCACAGGTCATTGAATATACGACTTCCAGTACTGGTGCTGTGACGATTGAGGATAACGACTATGCAACCTTTGTTATTAATGAGACTAACAAGACTATCACCGTCACTCCGAAGAAAAAGACTAACGGCGAACAGGAAATTACCGTGAGCCAGGCTGCCGATGATAACTATAAAGTAGGTTCTGTTACGTTCACGCTAACTATCACCGACAGCACTCCTGAAACTGGCACATGGGTTCTGACCGACCTTGCAGACCTCACTGAGGACGATGTTTTTGTGATTGTAGGTAACAATGGCAAGAACTATGCCATGAGCAACGATAAAGGTGCAAGCGATGCGCCAAAAGCTGTTGAGGTTACTGTCGAGAACGATGAAATTACCAGCGTTGTAGCTGATAACATCAAGTGGAACATCAGCGGTGATGCCACCAACGGCTACATATTCTATCCCAATGGTGATACTGAAAACTGGCTGTATTGCACCAATACAAATAATGGTGTACGTGTAGGTACAAATGCCAATAGTACCTTCATTATTAAAGATGACTACCTGTATCATGTCGGTACATCCCGCTTTGTGGGTATCTATAGTTCGTCAGACTGGCGCTGCTACACAAGCATCAATTCTAATATCACTGGTCAGACTTTCGCTTTCTACAAGTACGACAATGGAACTTCGGTTACTGTGAAGAAGCCTGTCATTGATGTTCCAGAGACCTTCACCGGCAGTACTACCGCAACGATTACTTGTGCTACTGCTGGCGCTACAATTTACTACAGCTTCGACAACTCAACGTGGAAAAAGTATACCGAAGCCCTGACCATCACCGAGACCACCACTATCTACGCGAAAGCCGTGTTAGGTGAAGACGAAAGTGAGGTTGTAAGCAAGACAACAACAAAAGTGCTTCCTACTCCCACCGTTACTATCGACGCCACTGGTATCACCAACACCAATGTGTTTATCGGAACAGAGGCTGGTAGCCTTGCTGCTTCAGTTACCTATAATGATGCAACCGTAGAGGGTGCCGTTGTAACATGGAGCGGTGATGATGATAAGGTAGCTACTATCGATGCTTCTACTGGTGCCGTTACGCTCTTGTCTGCTGGCTCCGTGACCTTCACTGCCACCTACGCTGGTAATAGCGACTATGGTGAGGCAACTGCGACATACAAAATGACCGTTACCAACACCGACCCCAACGTTCCTGGCACAGTGAATAATCCCTACACCGTGGCTCAGGCCCGTGCTGCTATTGATGCAGGTACCGGCCTTACCAATGTCTATGCTACAGGTATCGTGTCAGGAATTGTATCGGCCTACAACCCTGACTATGGCAACATCACCTATAACATCTCTGCCGATGGTCTGAGTTCCAGCGACCAGCTCCAGGCTTACCGTGGCAAGAGCTACAATGGCAATAGCTTCGAATCTGCCGATGACATTCAGATAGGTGACGTAGTTGTCATCTATGGTAATCTGACTAAATATAACAGCACTTACGAATTCGCACAGAACAACCAGCTCGTTAGCCTTGTTCGTAAGGCAGACCCCACCTTCTCGCTTGATCCAACAGAGGCAACGCTGGAAGCTTATTCTCATGAGACCGTTGACGTGACGCTGACAACGAACACCGATGGTGAAATTACTTGTGAGAGCAATAATACAGACGTGGCAACGGTAGCTCTGAAGAGCGATAATGTCTATACTATTACTGCCCAAGCTGAGGGTACAGCAATCATCACCATCAAGTCGGCCGGTTCTGAAAACTACAGACCCGCCAGTGCTGTTGTTATCATAACGGTACAGGACAGCCGTGATGAGGCTGGTCTGTCATACGATGTGACAGCATTTGAAGTCGAACTGAACGACAATGGCTTTGTAGCACCTGCGCTGAACAACCCCAACAGTCTGACTGTGACATACTCCTCAAGCAATGAGGACGTTGCATTAGTTGACGAGAATACTGGCGAACTGGTTCTTGAAACGAGTGCTGAAGGTACTGTAAAGATTACCGCTTCTTTTGCTGGTAATGAAAACTTCAAGTCAGGTAGCGCCTCCTACACCATCACCATTATTGACCCGAATAGTAAGGGTATGAAGAATAATCCGTATACTGTGGCAGAGGTTCTCGATGGAACTGCTACAGGTAACGGCATCTATGTGAAAGCATTTATCGTTGGTGAGTTTGTCGGAAAGACTTCTGATCCAAGGACGAGCGGATTTAATGGAAATACTAACCTTGCAGTTGCTGATGAGTTCACAACATCTCCAACGGCCTATAACTCTATTCCTGTTCAGTTAGTTTCAGCTTTTCAGTGGGATTGGGGTTGTAAGACATCTGATGGAGCTTTACTCGGTTATGAGGTACTTATAAAGGGTAATATAGATAATTACTTTAGTGTCAAAGGTATTAAGAGCCCTACAGAAATATCTGCCATTTCCGTACCTGTCACCATCAACGACACCTACAAGTGGGCTACATTCAACAGCACCGCAGATCTTGACTTCACTGGTACCGACGTGAAGGCTTACATCGTAACAGGAGTGCAAGACGACGGCACGCTGGAAAAGACTCAGGTCCATAAGGTTCCTGCTTACACCGGCTTACTGGTAACAGGAACGAGCGCCAGGATTCCTGCTACCACAGAAGATACTGAAGATGTGTCTGCAAACAAGATGGATGCTGGTGAGGGCTTAGAAGCACCTGTAGGCTCTTACGTCCTTTCAGCAGACAGCAACAACAAGGCCGTCTTCAAGAAAGTAGGTTCTTCTTATCAGCCAATAATTGCTCTTAATAAGGCTTATCTCTCAGTGGAGTCTTCTTCTCGTGACATCTTCTTTATTGAGGATGGAGAAACGACAGGCGTTGCTGACATTAACCGTGAAACAATAACCAATAACGGTTCGTGCTACAACCTCAATGGCCAGCGTGTGGCTCAGCCCACGAAGGGTCTGTACATCGAGAATGGAAAGAAAGTAGTTGTGAAGTAAAAGGGTTTAGGAAAGAAATGAGCAAAATTTAGAATAATCTATTCCAGAAATAAGGAATAATATATCTTTCAAATTGTTGGACGTAATTATTTCTAATTGTTGCTGATTTCTTTCCATATAAATATTCGTGAATCAATTAATATAATTATTCAAATTCGTTTCTAAATATAAATAGACAATGAAAAAGCAATATATTTCTCCTTCAATGGAAATAGAGATGGCAGAACCGTATCTGTTGCAGGTGGCCTCTGACCCAAAGACATCGGACGATGAGGTCCAAAAGGGTGATCCCATTCTGGGTCGCTCCTATAAAGACTTCGACGAAGACGATGAAGAAGATTTCTAATCTTTAACTAAAATAGTTAAGTACAACAAGCGAGTGGGCCTGGCGCTATGTGATGCGCCTGGCCCACTTATTTTTGCGGGATTCCGAAAAAGGACGAAAAGACGAAAATGCCTCCCAAAAAGGATTTTCGTTAATTTCGATTTTTTTGGATGGTTTCGAGATATAGATAGATTCCGGAATATATGCTATTTTATTTTACACTGCATGATTTAGTTACAAAAAGAAATTAGAAAAGGCAAATTTACCTACATACCTACATAAAGCGTAATATATTGTTAGTAATTAGAAAGTTACTTTATGTAGGTAACCTACATTTACCTACATTCACCTACATTCAGTCTTTTGACCGTATTTTTCCTAATACTTTCCGCAACTTTTCTAGGTGATTTCCGCAAGAAGTTGCCGTGATTTCCTCAACTTTTCTAGGTGATTTCTGCAACTTTTCTAGGTGATTTCTGGAGGGAAGTGCCATGATTTCTGACGAAAAGTGTCGTGGTTTTTGGTAAAGGATTGGTGATTTTGATAATTTTTGTCGTGCAGAGATTTCGCAAAAAAGGTATTTTTGAATCATTTTCGCTTTGCGAAATAAACGGACAAACGGCATTTTTTATGTAGGTAAATGTAGATAAATGTAGGGTACCTACATAGGCTAAATTAGTAGTTTACAGGGTTTTACAGAGTTTATGTAGGTATGTAGGTAATTTTTATAGAAAATTAGTTTTGTAAATAACTTGTGATTTTGAGAGCAATTTGAGGGGGTATTGAACCATGATTTCGTGGCGATTTCGTGGGGTGATCCAAAACTTTTTCTTGTTTTGTTTTTGCTACTGTCGGGAAAATTGCGTACTTTTGCAGCATCAATAGGAGAAGAGAGTGAGAAATGAAGGCTACTGACTATGCTGAATTGTTGGAGTCGCACGGGGTGAAGCCTACTGCGAACCGCATCCTGATAGCCCGTGCGCTGGCAGCGAAGGAGGGTCCGATGACGATGAAGGACTTGGAGACGGCCATCGTGTCGCTGGACAAGTCGAGCATCTTCCGAGTGCTGACGGTGTTCCGCGAGCACCACATGGTGCATGTCATCGAGGGTGGCGACGGCGGAGTGAAGTACGAGCTCTGCCTGAGTCACGACGACGAGACGGACGACGACGAGCACATTCATTTCTATTGCGAGCGGTGCCACCGTACGTTCTGCCTTTACGACCAGCTCATGCCTGAGGTGAGGGTGCCGGAGGGGTTCCTGCTGACGAGTGCCAACTACATACTCCGCGGACTGTGTCCGGATTGCAGAAGATAAAGAATCGATGGCGGAAAATGAGAATATGATAACCAGCCTGCAGAATGCTAAGGTGAAACGCCTGGTGCTGCTGCAGCAGAAGTCTTCCGAACGGCGGAAGTCGGGACTTTTCGTGGTGGAGGGTCAGCGTGAACTGGAACATTGCTTAGAGGCAGGCTACGAGGTGGACAGCATCTATTACTGTCCAGAGCTGTCAGAACTGTCAGCTCAGTCGCAGAGCGAAAAATTTTTAATTTACAAAGTTACTCGGGCCGTTTACGAGAAGATTGCCTACCGCGGCAGTACGGAGGGTGTGCTGGCGGTGGTGAAGAGCCATTCGACGACGCTGGACGAACTGCCTAAAAAAGAGGCTCCCCTGTACGTCGTACTGGAGAGCGTCGAGAAACCTGGCAACTTAGGCGCTGTGCTGCGCTCGGCAGACGCCGCAGCGGCAGACGCCGTCATCGTCTGCGACCCGCTGACCGACCTGTATAACCCGAACCTCATCCGCAGTTCGATAGGCGCTATCTTCAGCGTGCCTTGTGTGGCCTGCACGTCGGAGGAGTGCATCCGCTTCCTGAAGGCTCGCGGCATTCGCATCCTGACTGCCCAGTTGCAGGACAGCCACCTATATTATAATACCGATATGCGTCAGGGGACTGCCATCGTCTTGGGAACGGAGTCGACAGGACTGACTGACGCTTGGCGCCAGGCTGCCGATGCCCACATCCGCATCCCCATGCTGGGCCGCCTCGACTCGCTGAACGTCTCCGTCAGCGCCGCCATCCTGCTCTTCGAGGCCGTCAGACAAAGGACTATTTAAACAACGAATTACACGAATTAGTAATTATACATCATTCGCAAGTTTAATAACGACCACGAATTACACGAATTACACGAATTATTAATTAAAATAATAGAGGAATGCGGCGATGCCTTCGAGGGCAGGCTTGCGCTCACCTTCAATCTCAATCTTGAACTTGATTTCCGCCTTGCAGATGCCACGCAGGTTCTGGATGTTGTGCAACGTGGTCACCAGACGGACACGGCTGCCGGTGAGGACGGGCTGGCCAAAGCGCATGTCGTTCATGCCGTAGTTCACCAGCATCTTGATGTTGTTAACCTCGATGATCTGGTCCCACATATACGGCAGCAGGCTCAGCGTCAGATAGCCGTGGGCGATGGTCGACTTATACGGACTCTCCGTCTTGGCACGCTCCACGTCGACGTGAATCCACTGGTGGTCCAGCGTGGCGTCGGCAAACAGGTTGATGCGCTCCTGATCTACCTGAAGCCACTCCGATTTTCCTAACTCTTCGCCCAAGTGGGCGGCAAACTCGTCGTACGAGTTAATGACTAATTTTCCCATTGTTTTTCTTTGTTTAAGTTGCCAATTTGGGTGCAAAGGTACAACTTTTCCTTTGAACTTTTATCTTTCATCTTTGAACTTTATGATATGCGTAAGCGTTAAATAACCCTAATTAGTCATCATAAAGTTCAAAGTTCAAAGTTCAAAAACCAAAGTTTATTGTATCTTTGCAGCCGCTAAGCGCCCAGAAACCGCTGCCCTGATAGTTAAATGGATATAACAAGGCTCTCCTAAAGCTTAGTTCCGAGTTCGATTCTCGGTCGGGGTACCATTTAGATTAAAGATTATAGTTTAAAGATTATAGTTTATAGTTTATAGTTTAAAAATTAAATAACTAACCAAAGGTTTAAGCATTATGTTGGGAATCATTTTATCAATCATCATCGGATGTCTGGCAGGATTCTGTGCGGGCAAGTTAATGAAAGGTGGCGGCTTCGGCTTCCTCATGAACCTGCTGCTGGGTCTCTTTGGCGGCGCGCTGGGCGGCTGGATCTTCAGCCTGTTGGGCATTGAGTGGGGCGGTCTGCTCGGACAGTTAGGTACGGCCATCATCGGAGCTGTCGTCATCCTTTGGGTAGCCTCGCTACTGAAGAAGTAACCTGTCTCTTTGTGAGGTCGCCCTTGGGTGACCTCGAAAGAAGTAACTGAGGTTGCCCTTGGGGTGACCTCACTTTTATTATTAACAAGGTGTTTGCTTCTGATACTTAGCTGGCGTGGTACCTGTGTATTGCACGAACATCTGGTGGAAATACTGTCGGCTGCTGAATCCGCAGTAGTCGGCAATGCTCTCCGACGACCAGTCGGGGTGTTCGGCCATCACGTTCTTGGCGTCCTCCACACGCAGATAGTTCATCAGCGACGTCAGCTTCTTGTGTTCCGACTGGCGCAGCCACAGCTGAAGTCGTTTCATGGGGACGTTGATCTGGCGTGACACGATGCTCAGCGTCAGGTTGTGCTGTCGCGATCCGCCGTCCTCGGCCCAACGTCTCAGTTCCTGCTCAATGTGTTGCTGCTGTTCGTTGTCCAAGAACGTGTGGCCAGCCAGTGTGGCAGCGTTGTCCTCCGTTGTTTCCGTTGTCGCCGTGCCGGATTCCTCCTTCGTCGTCACCTCTTCACTTCCCTCGGCCTCCTCAACACGCCCCGAGTCCTCGCTGATGCCGTAGCTGTAGAGGCTGATGACGATGTAGAAGACGAAGAAGAAAAAGAATACCGAGAAAATCACTAACGGTAGTCCGTGGAAGAAGATGACAAAGGGTATGAACAGCGCAAACAGCGGCATGACGCTGACGCTCAGCCCCATCCAGCGCAGCAAGTCCTTCCTCTCGCGGTCGTAGTATTCGTCAACCGCCTGCTGCAGACGTCGGTATTCCCTATATTGTAATATAAAGAGGTAGAACATCAACAGCAAAAAGAGCAAGGCTCCGACATACTCCGCCAGTTGGAGCGCCGGCGAGAAGAGTTGCAACGGCACGCCGTCGAGATACACCGTCGTCAGCAGCATCACAGCCGCTGCGACGACAAGGGTAGTTCCCACCGTCCACTCCTTCCGAGTCACGCGGCCTCGCCGCTGGACTGACAGTACGGCAAGTCCGATGAACAGCGACGCCGGCATGAAGAGCAGCAGGTTGAGCAGTACGGCCTGCGTTACGCCCATCTGCCGCAGTCCCGTCATATATTGCAACAGGAACTGCAGGGCGATGAGCAGCGTTCCTGCCACCGCCAACCATCTGGCACGGGCAAAACCGCTATGGTGCTTCGCCCTGTTTGGCACTCGCAGTACCAACATCAGAGCCAGCATCACCATTGTCAGCATGCCGCTGATCTGCATCTCACCGATTGTAATCATGCCGCAAAATTACGAAATAGTTGTGAGAAATATATCAAAAAACAGCCAAAATTGTCAAAAAAACGCGTTTTTTTGACACCTGACAAGCGTTTATTTGACACCAAACCCGTTTTTTTGACACCTCGTTTCATTTCTTTTCCTTAACTTTGCAGCCGTAAAAATGTTGATACCGTAGCCAGAACCATCTATATAAACCAATGAAGTCTCAACCTATGGTTGACCCTGCCCCACACCGCGGATGAAGCCGTCTTGTGGGGCAGGTTCGTTTTTACACCAAGAATTTCAGAAGAAGTGAAAATAACGTTAAGCGGTGATGACATTTCGCGCGCTCGAACATCTTATTATATAAATATAAGAATAGAAAAATAAAAGAATAAAAAGGTGAAACCTTAGTAAAAAGGTAAAAAAAGAAAGATAAAAAAGTATATATAGAAGATGAATGTAAGAGAACTGGAACTGCTTGCGGAGAAGAACCGGAAGCGCCTCGTCGAGGTTGTGTATGCCGCCAAGGCTGGACACATCGGCGGTGACTTGTCGTGCCTGAACGTGATGACGGCACTCTATTTTCATGTGATGAAAGGACTGACGCCTGAAAATCCGAAGAAGGCCGACAGAGACCGCTTCGTATTGTCGAAGGGGCATTGTGTGGAGGCGCTGTATGTGACGTTAGAGGCAAAGGGTTTCCTCGCACCGGAAGTGCTTGACACGTTAGGTAAGTTTGGTAGCATCCTGAGCGGTCACCCCACCATCGAGGTGCCTGGCATTGAGGTGAACAGCGGTGCCTTGGGCCATGGACTGAGCATCGGCATCGGCATGGCGTTAGCTGCCAAGATGAATGCTGGGGTTTACAATACGCAACAGCCATCGCCTAACACCTATAAGACCTACGTCCTGATGGGCGACGGCGAGCAGGGCGAGGGCAGCATCTATGAGGCTGCGATGGCAGGCGGCAAGTACAAGCTGGACAATCTGGTGGCCATCATCGACCGCAACCATTTGCAGATTTCCGGCGATACGGAGGACGTGATGCCTATCGACTCTATCAAGGAGCGCTGGACGGCCTTCGGTTGGGAGGTTATCGAGATGAACGGCGACTCGATGGCGGACATCGTGAAGACCTTCGACGCCATCGACTACACGAACAAGAAGCCCCACCTGATCATCTCTCAGACGACGAAGGGCAAGGGCGTCTCGTTCATGGAAGGCATTGCCAAGTGGCACCACGGCGTGCTGAACGAAGAGCAGTGCAAGGCTGCCGTAGCAGAGATAGAAGCAAGAATAAAGAATTTGGAATGAGGAATGTGGAATTATGATTGCATGTAGAAAACAGTTTACCGACACGCTGCTGGAGTTGGCGCGTGAAGACAAAGATATCATTGCCGTAACCACCGATGCACGTGGTTCGGTGACCTTGGGCGACTACGCTACGGCGCTGCCCGAACAGTTCGTGGAGTGTGGCATTGCCGAGCAGGATGCCGTGGGCATCTCGGCCGGACTGGCACATTCTGGGAAAAAGGTGTTCTGTTGCGGACCAGCCTGCTTCTATGTGGCACGTAGTCTGGAGCAGGTAAAGGTCGATCTGGCATATTCGGAGAATCCCGTCACCATCCTTGGTGTCTCAGGCGGTGTGGCCTACGGCGCCTTAGGTGCTACCCACCACTCGCTGCACGACATCGCCGTACTGCGCACCTTCCCCGGCATGACGGTCTGTCTGCCTTCCGACTGGCGTGTCACCAAGAAATTAGTTAAGTACTTGGCTGTTGACCAATGGTTAACGTCCAAAGTTCAAAGTCCCAAGCCTTGTTATGTTCGTGTTGGCCGTGCTGCCGTGCCCGATGTCTATGCCGACGACGACTTCCCCTTCGAGGTGGGCAAGGCCATTCAGGTAATGGACGGTACGGACGTCACCATCGTGGCTACTGGCGAGACCGTCTATCATGCCTGGCAGGCTGGTCTGAAGTTGAAGGAACAAGGCATTTCGGCCCGCGTGCTGGACATGTCGTGGATCAAACCCTTCGACGAGGACGCCATCCGTAAGGCTGCCGCTGAAACGGGACGCATTGTCACCGTCGAGGAGCATTCCAAGTTCGGCGGCTTAGGCGCTATGGTCTGCGAGGTGTTGAGCGAGAACCCCGTTCCCGTCCGCATCATCGGCATCCCCGACGAGAACGTCGTCCACGGCACCAATGCCGAGATTTTCCACCACTACGGCATGGATGCGGAAGGAATTGCAAAAGCTGTGGCAAGCTTTAAAGAATAAAAGAATAAAAGAATAAAAAACAAAAGACCTATGAAAGAGAAACTGAATCGTATCGGACAGAAGATCCTGTCGAAGCTGCTGGTGTTGTTAGGCTTCAGCTGCACGTTCCTGTTCATGGCCTGCTACGGTCCGCGACCGAAAGGATACGAACCCCAGGACGCCGAGGAGTTTACCGACTCCATTATGGAAGTTCCCGACTCCACCGTCGTAGAGAGTGTTGTCGATGAGTAACGTCGTTCCGCTGACAGTCAGGAAGAAGATTGGTCTGGAACTCTGGCGGCAGCGCGAGAAGATGATTTCTCGCGAACATCCGTTGCGCCAGCTGTTCTGGGAGTGTACGCTGCGCTGCAATCTGCATTGCCGGCATTGTGGCAGCGACTGCAAGGTGACTGCCGGACAGGCCGACATGCCGAAGGAAGACTTCCTAAGAGTACTCGACGGCATCGCCCAGCGCACCAATCCTCACGACGTCTTCGTCATCGTCTCGGGCGGTGAACCGCTGATGCGCGACGACTTGGAAGCGTGTGGTGCCGCCATCTATGCCAAAGGGTTCCCCTGGGGTATGGTGAGCAACGGACTGGCCCTGACGCCAGAGCGCTATCAAGGTTTGTTGAAAGCCCATATCCATGCCATCACCCTGAGCATCGACGGTTTGGAACAGGAGCACAACTGGATGCGCGGCCACCCCAAGAGCTTCGAGCGCGTTGATCAGGCCATCAGTCTGATAGTCAGTACGCCGAAGGTGTCGTTCGACGTGGTGACCTGTGTCAATCGCCGTAACTACGGACAACTGGACCAGTTGAAGGAATACCTCATCGGCAAGGGCGTCAAGTATTGGCGGCTCTTTACCGTGTTCCCGGTAGGGCGTGCAGCACAAGACTCCGACATGCGGCTCACCAACGACGAGTTCCGCGGCGTCTTCGAGTTCATCAAAAGGACCCGTCAGGAGGGGCGCATCCATGCCGACTACGGCTGCGAGGGTTTCCTCGGCAACTACGAAGGCGACGTCCGCGACCACCTCTTCTCGTGTCAGGCCGGCATCACTATCGGCTCCGTACTCATCGACGGCAGCATCTCGGCATGTACCAGCATCCGCTCCGACTATCATCAAGGCAACATCTACAAAGACGACTTCATGGACGTCTGGGAACAGCGCTTCCAGCCCTATCGCAACCACGAGTGGATGAAGACCGGCGACTGTGCCGAGTGCAGCTATTTCCGATACTGTCAGGGCAATGGTATGCATCTGCGCGACGGCGATGGGAGACTGTTGCTGTGCCACGTGAAAAGATTAAAAGCCTACCCAAGCCCTCCCAAAGGGGAGGGATGTTAAGATAGAAGAATTAAGCATTATATAAAATGAGCCAATACATTATTGCAATAGACCAAAGCACGTCATCGACGAAGGCTCTGCTGTTCGACGAGACGTGCCGTGTGGTGGCCCGCACCAATGTGGACCACAAGCAGTACTACCCCCAGACGGGCTGGGTGGAGCACGACGCCGAGGAGATATATTATAATATGGTGGAGGCCATAAGAAGGGTTGTGGCAGAAGTGGACACACACTATTCTTTGGTTCCCTGCACGTTCTCCCTCGCCATTACCAACCAGCGCGAGACCGCTGTGGTGTGGAACAAGACGACGGGCAAGCCCATCGCCAAAGCCGTGGTGTGGCAAGATACCCGTGGCGCCGAGCTGTGCCGACAATTGAGAGATGACAGCAAGACCGTCGAGATGGTGATGGCAAAGAGCGGTCTGCTGATAGACCCGAACTTCTCCGCCTCTGGTGTTAAGTGGCTATTAGACAATGTGCCGGGTGCCCGTGAGGCTGCCGAAAAAGGCGAGTTGCTGATGGGTACCATCGACACGTGGCTCGTCTGGAAATTGACAGGCGGCAAGGTGCATGCCACCGACACCACCAATGCTTCGCGAACCATGCTGTTTAATATCCATACTTTGGAATGGGACGATGAACTGCTGCGGCTATTCGATATACCACGTTCGATGATGCCAGAAGTACTCCCCTGCGATGCCGTCTATGGCGAGACAACGTGCGATGGTTTGTTCAGCAAGCCCATCCAGATTGCCGGTGTCTTGGGCGACAGCCACGGAGCCTTAGTCGGCCAGATGTGTTTCGAGCCAGGGTCTGGTAAGGTGACTTACGGCACTGGTTCCAGCGTGATGGTGAACATCGGTGAAGAGCCGAAAGCCGCCCCTGAGGGTTTGGTAACGAGTGTCGGTTTCTCGGCATTCGACAAGACGTGGTACGGCTACGAGGGTAACATCTATAGTACTGGCGCCACGCTGAAGTGGATTGCCGACCAGCTGCAACTCGTGGGCCATCCACGGGAGATGGAAGCCCTGGCTACCAGCGTCCCCGACAATGGCGGCGTCTATATCGTGCCGGCTTTTTCGGGACTGGGTGCGCCGTGGTGGCAGAGCGACGTGAAGGGCGCCGTCTTCGGACTGACCTTCGCCACGACAAAAGCCCACTTCCTGCGGGCTGCCTTGGAGTCAATAGCCTACCAGATTAAAGACTTGGTGGACGTAATGGCTCATGCTACTGGCGGCAGCCTGAAGGAGATAGCCGCTGACGGCGGACCCACGAAGAACCGCTTCCTCATGCAGTTCCAGGCTGACCAGCTCGGAACGCCCGTGGTCTGCACAGAAGTCGATGATGCCTCAGCCTTAGGTGCCGTCATCATGAACGGCTTCGCCCGTGGCCTGTGGAAGAGCTTCGACGATGTCACCGACTTCCGCAAGGTGACTGAGACCTACCAGCCTCAGCTCAGTGAACAGAAAGAAAAACTCTATCAGGGTTGGCGCAACGCCGTCAGCCAATTGATAAAATAAACGATAATTCTCAAATTCTCTAATTCTTGATAACTAAACTCATATAATATGAAGAACGGAAAAACCTGTTTTGGCGTGATTATCGGAACACGCGCCTATTTTAATTCTGAGTTGGCCAAGGACGTGCGCAAGCAGTTGCTGAAGACGCTTGACGACGGTGGCTACGAGTACATCATCCTGCCCGAGGACGCCACACCAACGGGCAGTTCGAGCATCGAGACCCGCGAGGACGGCCTGAAGGTGTCGAAGCAGTTCCGCGAGCACCGCGACGAGATTGACGGCATCATCGTTTCGTTGCCCAACTTCGGCTTCGAGATTGGCATCATCAATGCCATCAGCGATGCCGACCTGAACGTCCCCGTGATGGTGCAAGCCTGCGACGACGAGAACGACAAGGTGGACTTGGACTCGCGCCGCGACGCCTTCTGCGGAAAGATCTCCGTCTGCAACAACCTCTACCAGTATGGCATTCCCTTTACCGACACCACGCTGCACACCTATTCTATATATAGTCCCCTGCTGCGCCAGGACATCGACCGCTTTGCCGCCGTTTGTCGGGTGGTGAACGGACTACGCCACTGCCGCATCGGACAGATTGGTACGCGACCATTAGGCTTCAACACCTGCCGCGCCTCAGAGAAACTGTTGCAGCGCTCGGGCATCACCGTCGTCCCTGCCGACCTCTCGGAGATACTCTATGCTGCCCAGAAGATAGCTGATGACGACCCGAAGTTCAAGGCCATGTGTGAGCGAGTTCACAACTACGCCAAAGTGCCGGAGGCCTATCGCGAGAAGCTGAACCTGCAGGCTAAGTTCGGCGTGGCCGTCGAAAACTGGATTGAGCAGAACGACGTCCAAGCCGTTGCCATCCAGTGCTGGGATTCGCTTGAGCAGAACTACGGCTGCGCAGCCTGCGTCACCATGTCAATGCTCAGCGACAAGCTCATCCCCGCCGCCTGTGAGACCGACCTCGCCGGCGCCGTGTCGATGTATGCCCTCGCCTTAGCCTCGAAGAACGCCCCAGCCCTACTCGACTGGAACAACAACTTCGCTGAAGACCGCAACAAGTGCGTCTGCACCCATTGTGGCAATTTCCCCCGTCAGTTCGTGGGCAACAACGATTTGAAACTTGGACCGTTAGGCGTCTTAGGCCGTACGTTAGGAAAGATCAATACCTTCGGAGCCGTCTATGCCAAGGTCTCGGAAGGTCCCTTCACCTTCTTCCGCATCTCGACCGACGACCCGAAGGGTCAGATCAAGGCCTACCTCGGCAAGGGCCAGATTACCAACGACCCCTACGGCATGGACGGCTGCATCGCCGTCACCCAGGTTGACAACCTGCAGAAGCTGATGAAGTACATCTGTAAGAACGGCTTCGAGCACCACGTCGCCATGTGCCGCACCGATGTCGTCGACATCGTCCAGGAGGCTCTTGAAACCTACCTCGGCTGGCAATTATACGTCCACGAGTAAATTAACCTATTTCTCCAGTTCAAAGACTGGGATGAAGGTTTTGTCTATGGGGGTGGTCACGGTCTGACCGCCCTCATAGGTTTTTCCGGTATGGCGGTCGCGCCAACGGCCCTGGGTCTTGGGTAGGTAGGTCTGCCACTCCTTGGCGTCGGGTTCCGTGACGGGACTGACAAGGAGTTTCGGACCGAACATATACTCGTATTTCTGGGCCAGAGCCTGGGGGTCGTTGGGGAAGTCGAAGACCAATGGACGCATCAGCGTATAGCCCTCCTCGCTGACGCGGCGGGCACACTCCTCGATGTAGGGCCGCAGGGCCTCACGCTCCTTGATGCAGTTGGTGATGATCTCCTGTGCTTCCTTGCCATAGTTCCAGGGTTCGGTATTGCTCATGTAGCCGTGGACACGCATCAGTGGCAGATAGACCGACAGCTCTATCCAGCGCAGCATACGGTCGATATAGGCCGAGTCGGTGTACTGGTTGTGCGGCCGGAAGAATCCACCAGCATCGTAAGTCCACCAGGGTATGCCAGCAGCCTGTACACCTAAGCCGGCCGTAATCTGCCGGCGCAGCGTCTCCCAGTCGTTGCCCACGTCGCCACTCCATAGGGCAATTCCATAGCGCTGAATGCCAGGATAGCCGCAGCGGGTGAGAATGAGGCCTGTCCCAGACCCCTCCCCATGGGAGGGGAGATGATTGGCTAATCCTTCGTGAACAGTCTTGCAGACCATCAGCGGGAAGGCGTTGCGCACGGCATCACCGCGCCACTTGCCGCCATTCACCATGCGACCAGCCAGGTCATCGTTCTCGGGTTCCGTAGCATCCTGCCACCAAGCGTCGATGCCTAACGGCACTAAGCGTTCTTCGAAGTTCCTCCAATAGGCGGCAGCGGCTTCAGGGTTGAAGAAGTCTATCCAGTCGGTGCCGGGGATGTAGTAGTTTTTGGCCAAAAGTTGCTTACCTACCTCAGAGTTCTTGTCCACCTTCGACCAGACGCTGAGCATCATGCGGATGCCCATGTGGTGCAGGTAGTCGGTCAGGGCCTTGGGGTCGGGGTAGTCGTCCTCATCGAACTGCATCGAGTTCCATCCATACTTGCCCCAGTACTGCCAGTCCTGCACTATCATGCCGATGGGTATGCGCTCTTTCTTAAAGCGGTTGGCGGTCTGCAGGATTTCGTCGGAAGAGTGGAAACGTTCGCGGCAATGGATATAGCCCAGAGCCCACGAGGGAATCTGCGGACAGGGACCTGTCAGGTCGCGGTAGGAGGCGATGATTTCGTCGGCAGAACCCACAAACACGGTGTAGTCCACCTTCGTGGCGATAGGCGAGCGGAAGGTTGTCTCCTCGCGTACCTTATTATAATATAGCACAGGCTTGTCGTCTTTGGTCAGTTCGGCCGTCACCTTATGGCTGCCCGCCTTCAGGTGGACGATGGCCGAGCTGGTGGGGGGCAACCAGAGGTTCTGCATGTCCATCACCTTCCGGCCGTCAATCTCCAGGTCATGGCGGCGCGCCATCTTCTGGCCGACGTCCAACAGCAGGGCGTAGTCGCCCTCTTTGTCCACCTTTAGTGTACCCTCGAAGATATGACGCACACGCACCTCCTTCTTGCCGCCCTCGGTGGAGGTGACGTTGACTTCCTCGCGGATGCCTGAGTCGGAACCTGACGGAGGTACCGTCAGCGACACACTCTGGCTGCACGGGTTAAACTCTGTCATGCCGTAGTTGTTCCACAGCACGCCGTAGCCTTTGCTCGACAACAGCATAGGCAGCGAAATCTGCGTGTTCACCTGCGTCAGTCGTCGAGGCAGTCCACGCACATTGCTGTAGCCATCCTGGAATTGTCCTAAGCCGTAGAGGAACTCCCCCCGAGGCGACTTAAACGTCAGCGTAGCCTGTTCGCCCTGCATATCGTGGGTAGTGGCGGTAAACACCACGCGACCCTGCTTGTCATTCACCTGCACCACCTGACGCTTCGGGTCTATCTTCACCGTCACGTCGTGCTGCGCCACCTCGTCGTTCTTCACATAGCTCCAGTCGGGCAACTGCTCCTTCGCGTTGCCGACTACCCCTTCTCCAGGGTCAGCGCTCCACTGGATGCGCACGGCATTGCGTGCCACATATTTCACTGTCAACTGTCCCTTGCCAAAGGGAACTGTCTCTGCCCACGACCATTGCATCACGGCTAAGGCGAATAATAGCGTTACGATATACTTCATGTTCATAAGTGCAAACCTTTTAGGTTGCAAAGTTACGAAAAAACGAGAGAAATGCAAAAGGAAAGCTCGCTTTTCTTTTCATTTCCGAGTGCAGAATAAGTTCTGCGTAGCAAAAGTTACGAAAAAACGAGAAAAGAGCAAAAAGAAAACCGTTTTTCTTTTTGCTCTTCCGAGTGCTAAGTAAGTTCGGCGAAGCCAAAGTTACGAAAAAAGCTTGTAAAAGCGAAGCGATTTTGGAAGATTAACGCAGTTCGGCCTAAAATAAAGGCAAAGAGGGGGAAGAATAAAGAAGTTCAATTTGAGACAAATA
>JAEEGI010006687.1_pt1 | contig 25995 bp, 10 predicted proteins | sample 8958751 | NCBI WGS metagenome assembly JAEEGI01 (sample SAMN16246545, study PRJNA631951) | gut metagenome | biome: gut microbiome; feature: rumen; material: KS-attached | host: Bos | place: Iran: Karaj | collected 2018-10
TTCCCTTCACAGGCTCGATCGCCAATGCCATGAGGGCGATATGCTGGTCAGTGGTGCCGCAGCAACCGCCGACGATGCTCAGGTGATGACCTTCGAGCAAAGGCCAGAGATCGCGTAGCAGGCTCTCGGGCGTCTTGGTGTAACGGCCTTGGGCATCGGGCAGGCCGGCATTGGGATAGAGGCTGACGCATCTGCCATAGCGGGCGAGCGACTTGACGAGCGGCGTCATCGCAGCTACGTCGGTCACGCAGTTGATGCCAATGCTGACTATGGGGCAGTCGGCCTTGACCTCACCCTCTTCTATCAGCATCTCTTCTATAAACTCCACGATGTCCTGCCCCAGCATGTTATGGCCGTCGGCTGTGGCCACCGAGAAGCTGAGCATGATGGGCAATTGCGGTGCGACGGTTTGGGCTGCTTCGATGGCCACGCGGGCGTTCTCCACATCGAAGATGGTCTCGATGAGCAGCACATCGACGCCGCCGTCGGCCAAGGCTTGTATCTGTTCTTCGTAGGCGGCTTTCAGTTGAGAGCTGAGAGTTGAGAGTGTTGAGCTTGCTTCCGCCGTCCCTTCAGGTGTTGGCGTGGCGGTAGCTGGTTCTTCACTCTTCACTTTCAACTTTTCGTTTAACAGCGATTGGCTGGTAGGGCCGATACTGCCGGCGACGAAGCGGGGCTTGTCTGGCGAGGCGAACTCGTCGGCACACTGGCGGGCGAGGCGGGCGGCGGCGAGATTGATGTCGCGCGCATAGTCTTGCAGACCGTAGTCGGACAAGGAGATACGCTGTGCGTTGAACGTGTTTGTCTCGATGATGTCGGCGCCGGCCTTCAGGTATTTGCGGTGGATGTCGTTGACGATGAAGGGCGCAGTCAGCGAAAGCACATCATTACAGCCTTTTAGGTCGATGGGATGGTTGGCAAAGCGGGCGCCGCGGTAGTCTTCCTCGCGCAGCTGGTACTGCTGTATCATCGTGCCCATAGCACCGTCGAGGAGGAGAAGACCCTCCCCCAACAGACCCACCCCCAGCCCCTCCCTGTGAGGGAGGGGAGAAGTTACTTGGTAGGCAGATTCTGCTTCTCGTGTACTGCCCGATTCTACTTCTCTTATAATGTCTTCTACCCGATGTTCTGCCTCGTCCTCACCCGAAAGCGGTAATCCCTCCCCTCCCTGCAGGGAGGGGTAGGGGGTGGGTCTGCTGTGTCTCCTCACTATCTCCATTGCCTCCTCTACCTCCTGCTCGTTGTGAAAATCCATCTCGATGTGTACGCCGTCGGTGCCGATGGCATCGAGCAGTGGGCGCAGCTCGGGCAGTGTCACCCAGCAGGCCATGACGCTCTTGCCGGCGGCGAGGATGCGGCGGTAGAGGTCGTACCACTTCGGGCTGCCGCCTTGTGGCTCGCCAACGCCGGGCGTCCACTGGATGGCGTCCAGCTTGTCTATCTCTAATAGGGCGTCGAGGTGGTGCATGGCTCCCACGCCGTCCAGATGATAAAGGGTGTAGGGAATCTTCTGGCACTGTTCGCGGATGAAGGGTTGCACGAAGCGGCGGTAGTCGTCGGTGCTGATCATCGTCGAGATGTCACTCTGCAGCTTCGTCATCTTCCCAGGTGCCCAGCAGGAGAAGTAACAGAAGGCCATCTCGTCGCCTTCGCGGATGATGTCGTAAAGCTCGTCGAAGACGCGGAAGTAGATGTCGTTGATCTGTTGCAGCTGGCGCTCCAGCACCTCGGGTTGCATCACCGTGTCCATCAGCACCTGGTCGGTGCCTTTCAGGGCGGCTAAGACGTCGAGGCCCTCCATGAGGTCGGGCATGCCCACGTAGTAGTGGCCCTGCGCCTTTCGTTTGCAGGCGCTGAGCAGGTCTTTGTGCAGCAGGTAGTTGGGGTGATGCGGGTTGAAGACAATGTCCTTGGTGGCATGGGCGCTGAAGTCGGGGTCGGGGTGAATCCAGATGGTGTCGTCGCCGCCTTCGAAAACGCCGCCGAGGATAGCCGCTAAGGAGCCGGGCCCCAGCTGCGTGTTGGCAACGGGCAGGATGTCGGCCTTCAGGCACGAGTGAGCCACGTACCAGTCGAGATAGCGGGCGCGCCACTCTGCGTCGAACCATTTCTGATGAAGGTCGCGTGGCGGCTCGGGCATGGGCACGTCAGCATGGGGCGTGACGCCCTGCTGAAAGTGCTCCCACATGTTGAGCACGATGCCTTTGTGGTGCCACCAGTCGACGTAATGTTGTTTTGTCTCTTCAAGATTAGTTTTCCAAGTATTCATGCTGTTTGTTTCAATTGCCTATTCCTATAACAGACCGGCCAATCGCTTGAAGGCGGGCTGCAAGAGGCTTGTCTCCAGTCTTTTGCCTTCGGGCGAGCGGAAGACGCATTGGTGCTCGGCGGCATTAAGCCGGCTGATATAGCTGATGTTCACCAATGTGCTGCGGTCGGCACGCACGAAGTGTGGCGCATCCAGCTGTTTGGCCATGGCGCCAATGCCCATCATCACCATGTCGGTGCTGTGGAAGGTGACCAACTGGGTGTAGTTGCCGTCAGCCTTCAGATAGACGATACTGTCGGCGTCTATCACCAACGAGCCTTTTACCGTGCGCAGGGTCAGTCGTTGCGGTGCCGGCGTGGCGTCGGTCATCTTCACGATGTCCTGTGCCAGCAGAGCGTTGTCGGCTTTCATGGCTTCTTCGCGGATGGCACGGATGAGCTGCTCGCGCTCCTGTTTCTCACGCTGCACGCGCAGCAGTTTGCGGCGGCTGCGGCGTTTCTCAATCCATCGGGCCAGCTGCCAGATAACGATGGACAGGAGGATGACTGCCACAACCCACACCCACCAGTGCTGCCACCACTTCAGCGGCGGCGCAATGAAGGTGTCGGCCTGGCTGTCGGCTACCAGGTCGGCCGGAGAGAACGAGGTCATCTGCTCCAGTCCGCAGAGCCACACCCTTCCGTCGGCATCCTCGGCCATGTTGGCCATCAGCGGCTCTACGACGGTGAAGCCGTTGAGATGGTTGAAGAAGCAGATGTCAGTGAGGCGGTAGTCGTCAGTGATGCGGCATACGAAAAGCCCGTTGAGGGTGGCTACTGTCAAGAATCCGCGGGGCGACACGTGCAGCGAGCGTACCTCGTGTCCGTTGAGCTGTGGCATCTGGCTGCTCAGCTCCTCTACTTCGCCCTTGCGGATGAGAAACAGGGAGTCATTGCAGGCTAAGAAGACGGTGCCCTTCGGGTCGCTCTCCATGGTAGTGACAGGCCCTATAGGGCTTATAGGTCCTATAGGACTCATAGGACCCATAGGACTCATAGGCCCCATAGGCCCTATGCGGAACAGCCCGTAGGTGCTGCCTATCCACAGGCTCCCTTCACTGTCGGCGGCGGCGCACCAGGGGTGGGGAATGTCTGTGCAGAGAGTGTCAAGCTGCTGTGTCACTGGGTCGTAGGAGGCTATCAACTGGCGGGTGCCGATGATGAGCCGCCGCCCTGCCTCGGTGATGAACTGATAACGCTCAAAGGGCAGCCCGAGCCACGTCACGGTGCTGTCGCTGACACAGGCGATGTCGTTGCGCCCGGCCAAATAGACGCTGCTGTCGATGACGGCAGCGCAGGGCTGGAAGAAATCATTGGGGTTGTCGTAGATGATGCGCCCTCCGCTGATGATCTTGCCGTTGAGCGTACCCATGATGGGCTGGGCCACGGTTTGGCGGGCTGTATCCGTTGATGGTGACACCCCGACGCCGCGCACAATGTCGTCGGGGTCATCTAGCATGTGGTTGGTGAAGTGGCGGTTGAAGAAGCAGTACAGCCCCTGATAGGTTGTCAGCCACAGGCGGTCCCAGCGGTCGACGAGCATCCCCTTGATGAGGTTGAAGCCGCCAGCCAGCTTGGTCACCCTGCCGCTCTTGCCCGAGGGTGACGGTGCAGAGGGCTGCGGGTTGGGCGTGCTGTCGTAGATGTAGAGGCTGTGCGCATCGGCGATGAGCAGCGTCCCGTCCTTTGCCGGGCGCACGGTGAGGCCGTAGTCTGCCTGCCACTCGTCGAAGGGCGTCAGCAGCCTGACACTGTCGTCCTCAACGCTGTAGATGCCGTCCTGGGCAAAGGCGTAGAGCGAATGACCCTGTCGGCAGAGCGAATAGAAATCAGGGTTGGAGGATATCAGCTGCTGGTCACGATAGAGACCCTCGGTCGTGGGAATATAAAAAGAAGTGCCATCTACGTACAGCTTGCGGTCAGGCAACATCTGGTCCAGCCTCTCATTCTCATAAAACCTTGTGAAACCTTGTGAAACCGTGGCCTTCCCTACCCATCGGTGCTGTTCCTGGTCGTCCTCGAACAGCAAGTAGCCGTTGGGCAAGTCTGAGGCGTTAAAGTTGTTCAGCAGCCAGTGCCCTTGCGGGTCTATCGGACTGATGCTGGCCTCGTCGCCGTCGATGCGCCACTGCCGTCGGAAACTCAGGGCCCTGACGCCCTCGTCGTCTTCCATGAATTGCACGATGTTCCACCGATGACCCTGAAGGAATGGAGTAAACGTGCGGCCGTCGTAGCGCACCAGACCGGACAATGTTCCCACATATATATATCCGCGCGCGTCTTGAAACAGCGTCTCCGTCATCATCTGGGGCAAACCGTCCTGTGTGGTGTAGCGCCGGTAGCTCAGCGTGCCCGTCACTTGTGCTGGCAGACTCTGTGCCAGCAGAAAAGCCAAAACGGACAAAAACAATCTCTCGAACCAGTTGGATTTCATGTCTGCAAAAGTAAGCGAAAAATGTGAAAAGACCAAACTTTCGCACAAATTTATTTGCCACCTACTTTGAGTTCGTCCAAAAAAAGGGGCAGTTCGTCAAAATTTTGCAGAAAAAGGCGGTTTTATCGGAAAAAAGTAGAAAAAAAAGACAGCTGTTTTGAGATTCTTTTTTTAACTTTGCGGTTGTGAAACTTAAAACTAAATCCATAATAAACATGAAAACGCTCACCATTTTCCTCACCGCCTTGGCCCTTTGCATGGCAAATGTGGCCCTGGCCGACGACGTCGTCATCCCGACGACCGACGAGAACCCCTTCGACCTGACGAAGGGCGTCATCACCAGCGACGACCCCCACCAACACTTCACCAATAATGGCGTGGAGTGGATGATGGACGGCGACAAGCTGGTCTACACCCTGCAGAACCTTCAGGACGCCGACTTCTACTTCGCCTCCGTCTGGTTTGACACGGGCGTCAACGACGTAACCGTAGACATGAACCTGAAGAGCCAGAGCGGCAGCGTGGTGGCCGACACCACCTTCGCCGTCACCCGCAGCGGATGGAACAACAAGAACTATATGTACCGCGTGAAGACGAAGAAGATGACGAAGGGCAAGTACACGCTCACCTTCACCTTCCACTCCACACCCGGCAACAACACGGCCAACATCAGTCGCATCAGATTCGAGACCGTGCCGCAGACCGTCACCATCCCCAACACCGACGATAACCCCTTCGACCTGACGAAGGGCCTGCCCGTCAGCCGCAGCATGAACAGCCATTTCACCGACAACGGCGTGGACAACATGTACAATGACGACCAGCTGTACTACGCGCTGCAGAACCAGAGCGCAGCCGATTATTATAATGTATTGCTCGACATCAGTACCGACCGCGGCGGTGCATCCGTTGACTTCCTCCTGACGAATGAGAGCGGCAGCGTGGTGGCCGACACCACCCTCAGCCTGGTGAACAAGGGTCGCAACACCCCTGTGACCTATATTGTGCAGGTGCGGCCGATGACGAAGGGCAAGTACATGATGACCCTCACCTACCACTATCCTGACCGCAACGACTGGATTGTGGCCTACATCAAGAGCATCGCCTTCAAGAACCCGAAGAACCTGCAGGTGGGTGACGAGGTGGAGCTGCAGAACCCAGAGTTCAACGACGGGCGCAACGGCTGGACCTACACGGGCTGCAACCCCAGCACCAGCGGTGAGGTGTTGGGCAACCGTGTCGGATGGACGGGCAACTCTGAAAAGGCGTTCTACATGGAGCAGACCGTGCTCAACATCCCCAACGGCCTCTATCTGGTGCAGGTGAATGCTTACGACCAGGTGAGCAACAGTGCCAACACGGTAGAGCAGGTGCTGGCCGACAACGGCATCATCCCCTCCTATCTCTACGCCAACGAACAGGAGGTGCTGCTGAAGAACATCTTCGACGACGCGCTGACGGGCCAGAACCGCTACCGCTGGTATCAGGGTCTCGCCATGAACTACTTCATCGGCGAAGGCAGCACCGCCTTCATGCCCGCCATCAACGACGGCACGTCGGCCGCCTTCTCACTGTCGCACCATCCCTTCGTCTACCTGAACAGCCTCGTCGTGGCCGTCACCAACGGTCAGCTCACCATCGGCGTGAAGAAGACCGACACCGACCGCTCTTCGCAAATCATCATGGACCACTGGCGTGTCACCTATCTCTCGAAGGACACGAAGCTACCCACCAAGAACGGCCGTGCCTACAACCGGCAGCTGCTCGACGACGCCATCCGTGCCGCCGGCGGTACGGCCGTCAGCACTGAGAGCGACAACGCCGCCCTCAACCGCCTCATCGCCCTCGAGGACGAGAACGAGCGCCAGAGCTACCAGCTGCTTGACATCACCGTGGAGCAGCCCGGCACCCTCGGCGACGAAATCTTCGGCAAGCTGGGCAACGACTTCAACCTGGCTGATTTGAAGCGCATCAAAATCAAGGGGCAGCTGAACGACGCCGACCTCACGACGTTGCGCGACCGCTGCCCCAACCTCATTGAGGTGGACATGGCCAAGGTGCTGAACACCAGTTTCATCGATGCACAGTTCCGCAACCACTACTACCTGCGCTATGTCGTGCTGCCCGACCATCTGGAGAGCCTGCCCAACAACGCCTTCAACCAGTGCTACAACCTGAACAGCGTCACGTTGCCCGCCACGATGAATACCATTGGCAACGGTGCCTTCTACCGCTGCTACAACCTGCGCCAGGCTGTCATCCCCGAGGGTGTGACGAGCATCGGCAATGAGGCCTACCGTGAGTCGGGCCTCTGGCAGATACAGTTTCCCTCGACGCTGAAGGTCATCAATTCCAGCCTGTGCTACTACTGCTACGAGCTGACCGACATCGTGCTCAACGGGCAGACCGGCATCAACGAGAGCTATGCCTTCGCCAACTGCACCCACCTGCGCCAGGTCGTGATGCCTGCGACGATGGAGCACATCTATCATCATTCCTTCCAAAGCTGTACACGCTTAGCCGACGTGCAGCTGAACGAGGGCCTCGTAGACATCTGGCACAACGCCTTCGACAACTGTCCAGCCCTGACGCAGATTACCTTGCCCAGCTCAGTGCAGGCGCTCTATGGCTGTCCCTTCAGTTCTTGCGACAACCTGCAGAACATGACCTGCCTCAGCGTGGCGCCACCCTACACCATTTATCCTGCTAGCAGTGGCTCTGCACGTACCAACCCCTTCGGCGGCTACGATAAAGACAAGAACCGCACCATCAGCGTGCCCTACATCTCGCAGAGCGTCTACAAGCAGACGGCAGGCTGGGACTACCACAACATCGTCGCCCATTCAGACCTGCCGAAGAGCGTCTATATCAACATGCCCTACAACATGACGTGGCCCGCCGAGCTGATGGCACAGTGGAAACCCAACATCGATATCACCCCCAACGCGAAGAACACCCCATCTGAGGGCGGCAACGGCGGTATGCTCACCTACGGCAAGCTCTATGTGGGCACGAAGGCCGCGTTCTCGGCTGACACGCTGAACCTCTACTACAGCTATTACGCATTCAAGGAAGCCGACAACCGTAAGTTCTTCACGCCGATGCTGGTAAACGGCACGGGACGCGCCGATGTCATCCGTACGGAGATTAATGTGGCAAAGAACTACTGGACGTTCTTCAGCTTGCCCTACGACGTGAAGGTAAGCGACATCACCTCGACGCATCCTAACGACCCCTTCGTCATCCGCACCTACGACGGCGAGAAGCGCGCCAACGGCCAGCTGGCCGAGGCCTGGGTGAACGTGCCCAAGGACGGCATTCTGAAAGCCGGACAGGGCTACATCATCCGCACCACCAACGGCGACGGCTACCAGTATTACAACAATTACTTCCTGCCCTCGGTGAACAACGGCAACAAGACACGTTACTTCACCACCGAGGACGTGGTGGTGCCCCTTGAGAACTATCCCACGGAGTTTGCGCACAACCGCTCGTGGAACTTCATCGGCAACCCCTATCCCTGCTTCTTCGACATCCGCGCCATGCAGACCACGAGCCCCATCACCATCTGGAACCGCTCGTCGCAGTATGAGACCTACTCGCCGCTTGACGACGACTATATCCTCAACCCAGGCCAGGCGCTCTTCATCCAGCGCCCGCTCGACCAGAGCCAGGTCATCTTCCTGAAGGAGGGCCGCCAGAACGACCTCGCCATCCGCGACACCATCTATTATAATAGTTCGCGCGCGAGAGTGGCCGGTCACCAGCGCCAGGTGTTTAACCTTCTGCTGCAAGTCCCCCTGTCGTCTCCCGAGGGGGACATAAATGTGGGCATGCCCGGTAATGAAGCCCCCTCGGGGGCCGTAGGGGGGGCTTCGACTCCTCTTGACCGCACGCGCTTCGTCATCAACGAGGCCGCCAGCTGTGGCTATGACATCGACTACGACGCCAGCAAGTTCTTCAGCACCGAACCGGGTGTGGCTCACCTCTATACGCTCGATGGCGACGTGCAGTATGCCATCAACGAGCGACCCATGGCTGACGGCGAGATATTGCTCGGCCTGCAATTGCCCAGCAGCGGCACCTACACCATCGCCCTCAACGTACCCAACGGTCTTGCTGCCGAGGCCGTCACCCTTGTCGACAAGCGGACAGGTACCGAGACCGACCTCACTGCTGCTGCCTACACCTTCCAGGCTGACGCAGGCACGCTGAACAGCCGCTTCGTCATCCGTCTGGGCGGCGCCACCGGCATCACGGACAATAACCGTGAAACAATAACCAATAACCGCTATTTCGACCTGCAGGGCCGCCGCATCAGCCAGCCGCAGAAGGGCATCTACGTGAAGGACGGACAGAAGATGGTCATCAAGTAATGGCCTGTCCCAGTTGTTGATATTGTCTTTAATAATCATTACGGCTATGAAGCGAATACTATCTTTCTGCATGTTTCTGCTGCTACAGTTGGCGGCACATGCGCAAGACACGAAATACACTGTGACACTGAATGTGCCCGAGAATGGCACGCTCAGCGCCTACGCCGGCATCAAGAGCGGCGACTACATCAGCCGACGCTCCGAGTTTGCCGCCGGTGAGGAGGTGCACCTCACGGGTAGCCTCAAGGCGGAGTACAGCAGCACCGGCTGGACCGACGAGCAGGGCCGCCAGGTGTGCGACTCGCTGCACTACATCTTCACCATGCCCGCCCGCAACGTCGTGCTGACGGGCCACACCACCTACGACCCCGCCAACCCACCGGGACCGCGCGAGGACGGCTACACCGACACCTGGAACCGCCTCTACCTGCGCTCCAACCCCGAGTATGGCGGCGCCTTCACCTGGGGCTTAGGCGCTGAGAGCGCCCAGAACTGGCTGGTGTGGACGGGCTATGAGTTCACCGTGCAGGCCTACCCCGCCACGGGCTTCAAGTTCATGGGCTGGCAGCTCGACGGTGAGATTGTCTCCACCGACAACCCCTACACCTTCATCATGCCTGAGCGCGACATGACGCTCTACGCCATGTACGACTACGACCCCGAGACGCCGGCCAACCCGCATGGCAACGTGTGGAACAAGGAGAGCGGCGAGCTCATCATCAGCGAGTTTGTGCCTGGTTACCTCTATAATAAAGTCACCGACGTGACCAGCCGTGACCCGTGGCACAGCGACTGGGACCTCATCAAGAGTGCCATCATCGACGGGCCGAGCACCGACGAGAGTCTCACCTATGACTACCCCGTTGACATTCGTGCCATCACCCGCGATGCCAATAATGTGGAGTACCTGGATTACAGCCGCACCAGCGGCATCACCAAGGTAACTACCGGATGCTTCAGCAAGAGGTCGCTCAAGCAGGTAGTGCTGCCTGCCACTATTACGACCATCGGCGAGTATGCCTTCTATAACTGCGAGTCGCTGGCCGACGTCACCTGCTTCGCCACCACGCCGCCTACGTTCGAGGGGAAAATGCCAGACGACAGCGGCTACGATAGGAATAGCTACTATGTTAAATGGGCTTTCGTGGATTTGAACCTCGACAACATCATCGTGCATGTACCCGCCGAGGCCGTGCCGCTCTACCAGCAGGCACGCGGCTGGAAGGAGTTCATGATTCTGCCCATCACGACGGGCGTGCAGAAGCTCACCGTCACTCTTCCCTCCTCTGGGGGAACTTATAAGGACATGTTCCTCGAACTGGTGAACACGAAGACGCTGCAGAGCCAGCGCTACGTCATTACCGGCGCTACGAGCTACACCTTCAACAACCTCATCAAAAACACGCAGCACTGTCTCTACCTGAAGAACCAGCGCGGCGACGTACTCGGCACCATTGAGGGTATCGACATTCAGGACAAGGACTTGCAGGTGAGCTTTGCTGACCTGAAGCAGCCCATCGACATAGCCCTGCGCCTCACTGCACCCGACGGTTCCCCCGTAGAGGAAGGCACTTTCACCGCCACCTGGACCGACCGCCAGGGCAACTACCTGAGCCAGGGCTCCACGCTGCCCGGCCAGCTCAGCGGCACGCAGGTGAACTGCCACGTAAAGCTGGAAGAAGCGCTGGGCCGTCTGTACCTGGCTCCTGCCGATACCCTCCACACCGTAGGAGAGAATGCATCGGTCATCAACCATCGCTTGGCACCGCTGCCGCAGATGGAGCTCTCCGGCACAGTGACCGCCGAGAGCACGGGTAAAGCTGTGCGCGGAGCCACCATCACCGTGAACCAGATGCTGAACGGACTCTATGCCGTGACGCACACCGCAAAGACCGACATCGACGGCCGCTGGACGCTCACCGCCTACGACGCTCCCACCACCGTCACCGTCAGCCACAGCAGCTACCTGAAGGCATCGCTAAGCCCGGAAGCTCTGCCGCAGGGTGGCGTCGTCGACATCGCCCTTAAAGACATCAACGGCACCATCGTCGACCTCGACCTCTACTACTACGCCACCGTTCCCTCGGGTTCTCCTGAGGGTGCGAGCGAGGACTACACCGACTTCGATAACATTCGCTACACCGTCTACGACGAGACGCACCAGCAAGACCTCACCGCCACCATGAGCGTGCAGTATCCCATGATTGTGCTCGTCGACCAGCACCTGGAGCAGGGCACGCGCCTGCGCGTCACCGCCACCAGCCTGAACAAGGGCTTCATGCCTGCCAGCACCACCTGCAGCGTTGACGGCTCGGAGCGCGCCGCTGCTTCCATCCGTCTCACCGAGATGGGAAAGCTGCATGCCACCTTCGAGACCACCGAAAACATGAAGGTGATGGGTGTGCTCTACGACGCTGACGGACAGTTAGTGGGCTGGGCCACATACGACGGCACTGAGCTGAGCTTGGCCAAGCTGCCCGACGGCCAGTACACCCTCGTCACCATGGGCAACAACACCCTGTTCAACGCCTACACCACCTATGAAGCACTGAGCTACACCGGCGTGCTGAAGAACAACGCCGCCGTGAACAAGGTGAACATCGTCAGCGGACACACCGCAGAGGTGAGCAACGAATCCATTCCCCTCTTCGACGAGGACGGATTCCGCCTTACTGGCAGCGGCACCTCGTTCACCGCTAATAAGAGCGAGGTGACGGTGGGACAGTATGTGACGCTGAAAGCCGAGGTGGACTTCAAGGCGGCCTACGCCGACATGTTCGACAACATACGGCTACGCTTCGACCTGCCTGAGGGCTGCTCCTTGGTGGAGTACTCGGTCATGGTGGGCAACAGCACTGTGAGCAACTACTACCGCGACGGCCAGAAAGTAGTGGTGCCCCTTGACCATGCCTCCGGCACAGAGGGCAACGCCGTGCGCTTCTGCGTGGTGCCCACACAGGGCGGCACACACCAGGTGGCAGCCTCCGTCCAGGTGTTCAATAGCGACGGCACCACCACACAGCCCATCGGCTCGGTGGTCATCAACGCCGAAGACCTCACCATCAACGTGCCCGCCACCACAGGCCGACGCCTGCTGCCCGTCACGGGCATGGCAGTGCCACAGAGTCAGGTGGAAATCTTCGACGGTGGCGTGAGCATAGGCCAGACCACCGCCTTAGGCACAGGCTACTATTCAGCCATGTGTCCTCTGGACAATCCCTACAACCTGACCGAGCACAATCTCTACGCCGTCGTCACCACACCCGAAGGCATGCAGATGCAGTCGGAGACAAAGACGGTGAAGATAAACCGCGGCCACCTCACACCAGTGGTCACCATGCAGTGCATCGGCACAACGCGTGAACACAACTATCACCAGTTTGTGTTTGATTTCCGCACCAACACGGTTACACCCCCAGGAATCAAGACTTCTGCGCTGGGCGATTTCAACCTCGACTTCCGTATCGACTTCTACGATGAGAATGATATGCTGGTGAACGACACCACAGCAATCAAGGATGTCACCCTTTATGTGCTATACGAGCGTCGTGACACAAAGTCATTCCCCGTAAAATACAACGAGCGTCACAAGTGCTGGTATCTGCAACACGAAACAAACTACTGGAACCTGCCCGCTAGCGTTGACCTCGACTACACCATCACCGCCGATGCCGCCGCCGACCGCCAGATGATCGACGACATGATGGCCGAGACAGAAGCCTACCTTGAGGAGAGCCGCCGTGAGTTCTTGGATGTCATTCACTGTTTCGATGATGACGTGGAGCTGGAAGACAAGGCTGAGCGCAACGAACTGATACAGCTGCTTGGCATTGAAGAGCCAGATGAAACCCAGCGGCAGCGCATAGACGAGCTGATGCGCATCGTGGTGGGCGACAGTATCGTCGATGCTGCAAAAGCCGCCTACGCCATTGACTTCAGCGAGGTAGATGCTATCCTCAACGACCCGAACCACACGGCAGAGCAGACAGAGCAGGCCATAGTGCTGCTCGACAGCATCGTGGCAGAGTGGGAGGCAAGGATTCCTGCACGGCTCACCCTTGAAGAGATTAACGAGCGCATGGCCAACCTTGATGCGCTGGTTGCCGACATGCAGGGTGACATAAGGGAACTGCGCGACAGCACCCTCACAATGATGACGCTGTTGTGGCTTCCCGACACAACAGAGCACAAGAATCTGCTTGGCGACCAAGAGTACATACTCGACCATGACGGACAGTATTATCACTATGTGCAGCGGCACCTGACAAGTATCAATAAGGAGCAGCTCCTTGCCGACGGCTACATCGAGATGCCCATAACCGACGGCTCCAGCATCTACTGCCTGGAAGACACAGCCATAACAAGCTATATCGACACCAAGACGATGATGAGCTACTCCCTGAGGATACTCAGCGAGGCAGAGGCATTGTCGAGCAATGTCAGGCGCTTGGAACCGACAACGGTAGAGGTGAAACCTGTAAACATTGTCATGGCGTTTTTCCCCAATCACTGCATCAGCAAGTTCTCAGCTTTCGTCGACCAGTGCGGCTCGTTTGCAAACAGTATCAAGTCACTAGGGGGATCAACAGATCTTTTAAGTGCTGCCCAAAATGCCATACAAGTCTTAGCAGAGATGGCCAAGATGGTATTGGCAGGCACCGATGGTTTCTATTGTCTTTACGAGAACGGACGCGCCAAGGTGGTTGAGTTCGTTGAGAACACATTTAAGAAAGGTCTGGAGAGAGTGACGGCCAAGCTCCAACGTGCGGAACTGGAAAAGACAAACCTGGAAAATGAGCTGGCTAAGGAAAACGAGTTCCTCGACAAGTCAAGAGAAAGACGTTCCCGCCTCAAGGCTACTGAAAAAGATATTGACGAAAAAATCAGGACTGCCGCCAACGAAAGAGACCGTCAAAGATGGATTGATCGCAAGACAGAACATCAAGCCAAAATAACGGAACTTGATAAGCAGAGGACTGAGGCATACATGAACAGGGATAAGCTGAGAGACCAGCTGAAGCCCGACAGCAAGGTTAATAAGGATATCGCCAAGTTCAAGAATAACATTTCCAAGGCTACAACAAAAAAGAACCAAGTCATTCAGCAGATTAAGGATAACCTTCCCACCAAGCTGAAGGCTCAAAAGCGCCTTAACGTCAAGATAGGCAAATTCCTGAGCACTCCACCCATAGAAACGCTGTTCAAGCTGATACCGCTGTTGTCTTCTGTAATAGACCTCACTACCGACATGCTGAAATGGACCAGCCTCCTCGGTGAATGCGTAGGAAAGCTGCCCTGCGAAGGCAACCCGACAGAATGCTGGAACATTATCGGCGACTGTTTCGGGAAAACGCTCAAGCACTGTGGCCTAGGCATGATAAACGTTGCAGCCAGCGGGGGAAGCGTTGCCCTCTCCGCTGTAAAGAATGCTCCTAACCCCGCTTTAATGGTTTTGGCACAGTTAGGCTCAGCCGTCCTCGACATCTTCTCGCAGGTTTACTCCTCATGGCAGAACAACGAGTCGGAGAAGGATCGCAGCGCAGTGCAGGCTCGCCTCAATGCCTTGAAATGCGACCCCGACGATGATGATGACGATAGTAGTGGTAACGACGGTACGCTTGACAAAGACAAAGATAAGGACAAGGACAAAGGAAAAGGACCTGCCTTCAAAGTGAAGGTCACCTGGCCCTTCCCGGTTCTCTGGTTCATACGCGACCCGGCCGGCTACGTCTACGAGGCCGTGAACTCGAACCGCGTGGAGGGCGTTACCGCCACCTGCTACTACAAGGAGACGAAGGAAGACATGTATGGCGACTTCCACGACGAGGCTGTGCTGTGGGATGCCGAGACCTACGCCCAGGAGAACCCGCTCTTCACCGACGCTGACGGACGCTACCAATGGGATGTGCCCACAGGACTGTGGCAGGTGAAGTACGAGAAGCCTGGCTACGAGACCACCTACTCAGAGTGGCTGCCCGTGCCGCCGCCGCAACTCGAGGTGAACGTGGGCATCACGCAGATGCTCCAGCCCAATGTGCAGCGTGTTAACGCCTATGCCGCCACCAACGGCAGCAATGTGCCCGCCGGTGTGGAGGTGCTGTTCGACAAGTATATGGACCCGCAGACGCTGACACCCGACAACATCAGCATAGCCGTGGGCGGACAGGTGCTGAGCGGCCGCATAGTATTGCTCAATGCCGAAGACGGCTACCAGAAGCCCGGCGTGATGTATGCCTCGAAGGTGCGCTTCGAACCCGATGGCACTCAGGCATCGCGACTGCAGACAGGCCAGAAGGTGCAGCTCATAGTGCGGCGTGCCGTGGAGAGCTATGCCGGCGTGCCCATGGAGCAGGACTTCAGCCAGCAGTTCGACGTGGAGCAGCGTATAGAAGCTCTCGTGGCCGACTCGCTGCTGAACATTCAGGAAGGCAAGGAGCAAACGCTCGTTGTCAGGGCTGTACCCGCCGCTGCCGCCAAGGGCAAGAAAGTGACGGTGACTAATAGCGACGACGAAACCGCCAGACACAGTGCCACCGAGCTGACACTCAATGCCGACGGCGAGGCCCGCCTCACACTCAGTGCACTGGCACAGGGCTCAAGCGTGGTGCGCTTCAGCCTGACCGACAACGATGAGCTGTCGGCCACCACACTCGTCACCGTGCGCGACTCGTCGCAGATGCAGGTGGCAGCACCGCGTGCCTCACGCCTCAATGGCATCACCCTGTGGCAAGGCTCGGAGATAGTGCTCACCTGCGCCACACAGGGCGCCACCATCTTCTACACACTCAACGGCGTGTGTCCCTGCGACTTTGGCAACAAGAGCATCTACACCTACGACGGACCCATCATCCTGACGGGCGACAGCATACACATCAAGGCAATGGCTGTAGCTCCCGGCATGGACGACAGCCCCGTGGTGGAATACCGCTTCAAGGGCAAGGCACGCACAGTGGGCATTGAGCAGCCCACAGTGCCCGACGCTTCCGCACTCGGTGATACTGCTCCCCTACTCTACTTCCGCCTGAACGGACAGCGCGTGACACGTCCTGAAAAGGGCATCACCATCGTGCGCCAGCGCAACGGCAGAGTAAGAAAGGTGGTGAGCAGGTGAATATTTTGACGGCCTCCTGTAAAAAAAGTGGTCTCCTATTTCACGGGAGACCACCTTTTTTCTATAGTAATGATATAGCAGTTGACCTGCAGGGAGCCTGTAGGCCTCCCCTCCCTCGTCAGCGAAGGGGCAGGGGGTGTTGACCGCCTATAACATATTGTCTGCCCTTCGCCTACGGCTCCCCCCTGCGGCAACAGTTCTTAGAAATGACATTCATGCCGAACCTTCCTTGGTTCAGAAGAGGAAACCCTCGCGCACGCGCGCGATATATACGCGCGCATGACTGCAAGGTGCTTGCACCACTTGCACCACATAGTGACCTTAGCTGCCCAACCACACGCTCACAGCCCCCACCACGAAGTGCATAAATATGCATTTCTGCGGAGCCGCCCCGTGAGAAAAAGTGGCCGCCCCGTGAAAAAAAGTGGCCACCGTTTTTTCACGGGGCGGCTCCGCGTGGGAGAACTGGGCCATCATGGGCCAGCGACACGCCGTTATGCATAAATATACACACGAAGTGAATAAATATGCTGGATGAAACATAGAGAAAAGCATGAGACAAATAGAAACAGTCAGCTCACGCCCGCCACCTCGCCACGCAGTACTTGGCCGATGAAGGGCGGGCGTGGTGCAAGTGGTGCAAGCACCTTTCACTCACGCGCGCGTATATATAGGGATATCGGCGGGGGGAACCGTGCTGCGCGACAGGGCCTTTCACTCCGCGCGCGTAAATATATGGGGATTTTCATCCGGGGCATGAAGCCACTCTTCGCTATGGGTAAGGTGTGCACCCAGCTCAGAGGGCGCCCTTTGCTATGAAAACAGCTGCTGCTCGCCGTCGTCGATGTGGGTGACACGGTCGTTGAGCTCGGCCAGCTTACCGCGGTTCCATCGGTCGGTGGTGCCCACAAGGTAGCCGGTGATGCGCTGCAGGCGGTCGATATTGTGGCTGTGGCAACGTGGACACTCCTTGAGGTTGGGCGTAGCATTCTCATAGCCGCAGTCCATGCAGCGGTTGCGGTTGTGGTTCACCGAGCCATAGCCCATGTCCAGACGGTCCATCATGTCTACAACGCCCATGATGACCTGCGGGTTGTGAGTGGCGTCGCCGTCTATCTCCACATAGAAGATGTGGCCGCCGCGCGTCAGGTTGTGATAGGGAGCTTCCACCTCGGCCTTATGGCGTGCGCTGCACTTGTAGTATACGGGCACGTGGTTAGAGTTGGTGTAGTAGTCGCGGTCGGTAATGCCGGGTATGTTGCCAAAGTCCTTGCGGTCGCGCTTGGTGAAGCGGCCTGCCAGGCCCTCGGCTGGCGTGGCCAGCACTGAGTAGTTGTGGTGGTAGCGTTCGCTGAAGTCGTTGATGCGGTCGCGCATGTAGGTAACAATTTTCAGCCCCAGTTCTTGCGCCTCCTCGCTCTCGCCGTGATGTTTGCCTATAAGCGCTACAAGGCACTCTGCCAGGCCAATGAAGCCAATGCCGAGCGTTCCCTGGTTGATGACGGGCTCGATGGTGCTGTTCGACGGCAGCTTGTCGCCGCCTATCCACAGACTCTTCATGAGCAGCGGGAACTGCTTGACAAGGGCGGTCTTCTGGAACTGGAAGCGCTCGTCGAGCTGGCGTGCCGTTATCTCGAGCATATTGTCAAGACGGGCAAAGAACTGGCCTATGCGCTGTTCCTTGTCCTGAATGTTGCGGCACTGCAGGGCTATCCTTACGATGTTGATGGTAGAGAACGAAATGTTTCCGCGCCCTATACTGGTCTTCGGCCCGAAGCGGTTCTCAAACACACGTGTGCGGCACCCCATAGTGGCCACCTCATGGATATAGCGCTCGGGGTCGTCGGGCCTCCAGGCGTCGTTTTGGTTGAAGGAGGCGTCAAGGTTGAGGAAGTTGGGGAAGAATCGCCGTGCCGTCACCTTGCACGCCAGCTGATAGAGGTCGAAGTTGCGGTCTTCGGGCAGGTAGTTCACACCGCGCTTCTTCTTCCATATCTGTATGGGGAAGATGGCCGTCTCGCCGTCGCCCACGCCCTCGAAGGTGCTAAGCAGAATCTCGCGCATGACGCAGCGCCCCTCGGCACTGGTGTCGGTGCCATAGTTTATGGATGAGAACACCACCTGGTTGCCGCCGCGCGAGTGAATGGTGTTCATGTTATGAATGAACGCCTCCATGGCCTGGTGCACGCGGCCCACGGTCTTGTTGATGGCATGCTGGCGCACACGGTCAACACCAGTGAGCCCGTCGAGTGGCTGCTTCAGATAGTCCATCAGCGGCTCATCGTAGAGTGCGCTGTAGTCCTCACCATTCAAATCCTCCAAGTATTTCAGCTCTTCTTTATACGTTAAGCGCACGAAAGGAGCCAGATAGAAGTCGAAGGCGGGTATGGCCTGCCCGCCGTGCATCTCGTTCTGGGCGCACTCCATGCTGATGCAGGCCAGCACGCTGGCCGTCTCTATGCGCTTGGCAGGACGGCTGGCTCCGTGGCCGGCAATGAATCCGCAGTTGAGTATATGGTCGAGTGGATGCTGCACACAGGTGAGCGACTTGGTGGGATAGTAGTCTTTGTCGTGTATGTGCAGGAGATTGTCCTTCACGGCATTGCGCACCTCATCGCTGAGCAGATAGTCGTCGACGAAGGGCTTGGTGCTCTCGCTGGCAAACTTCATCATCATGCCGGCAGGCGTGTCGGCATTCATGTTGGCATTCTCGCGCGTGATGTCGGTCGACTTCACGTTGACGATGTCGAGGAATATGTCGTGCGTCTTCGCCTTGCGTGCTATGCTGCGCTGATTGCGATAGGCAATATACTTCTGGGCCACGTCCTTTCTGCTCGACTTCATCAGCTCCATTTCCACGGCGTCCTGTATCTCCTCCACGCTCATCTGCGGGTTTCCGCGTTGTGCCACGTGGTCGGTAATAAGCCCTATCAGCCTTTCATCCTCGCCTTTTTCGGTAGTCATCATGGCCTTGCGTATGGCGGCCATTATCTTCTGTTCGTTGAAGCCAACGATTCGCCCGTCGCGCTTTACTACGGTCTGTATCATGTTGTTATGTTTTTTAGGTAAGTAAGATTAATAAAACAGTTGTGCAAAGTTAGTACAAATTCTGCTAACTATGCAGGCTTTTTTCGGCTTTTTGCAGTTAAAAAATGTCAATCGTCTATGTCTTAGCGACTTGAAAAAACAAGACAAAAAAGGGTGCGTTTTTCCTCATTTTGCAGTGCTCAGGAAGCGGCTCACGCCCTTGCTGATACTGTCGAGACCGAAGCTAGCAGGATTGACGTCGGCCATGGGCACCCACATCAGTTCGGCAGCATCGTCGGCGGCATGCGGCTCAGCATCGGCAGCCACCTCGGCCACGAAAAACATGTCGAGCGTGTGAATGGTCATGCCCGAATAGACATAGCGGTTGGGAATGCTGAACAGATAGCGCAGCTGCTGCACACTGAGGCCCGTTTCCTCAAGAATCTCCCGCTGCATGCCCTCCTCGGCGGTTTCATACATATCGACGAAGCCGCCTGGCAGGTCGAGGGTGCCCTTAGCCGGATCCTTGGCACGGCGAGCCACCAAGAGGCATCCGTTGCGCACGATGAATGCCGCCGTGGCCGACGAAGCGTTGGCATAATAGGTGAAACCGCAGTGACGGCACTGCTTGCTCTTCACGTCGTTCACCACAAACAGGCTGCTGCCGCATAGCGGGCAGAAACAAAACTTCTCTAAAGGATGTGCGCCCATATCATGTATGCTGTGTCAGTGGCCAATAGTGCGAAGACTATTGTACAAAACTGTAGTCAGTGCAAAGGTAAGAAATAAATCTGAGAAAAAGCTTTTTCAACTCATTTTTTTTTCGTATCTTTGCACCCAACAACCAAAAATCTTTTCAGATGCTGATATTATTTAAGCTCTTAGGTTCGCTCGCTCTGCTGATGTTCGGCATGAAGTCAATGAGCGACGCACTACAGAAGATGGCAGGTCCGCAACTGCGCCATGTGTTAGGGGCCATGACCACCAATCGCTTCACTGGTATGCTGACGGGCACGCTCGTCACCGCCTCAGTACAGTCATCAACCGCCACCACGGTGATGACTGTGTCGTTTGTAAATGCCGGCCTGCTCACACTGGCCCAAGCCATCTCTGTCATCATGGGTGCAAACATCGGCACCACGCTGACGGCATGGATTATGTCGGCTGGTATGTCGTTCGACATCAGCATCGTCAGCTATGTGGGATTCTTCGTAGGCATCATCCTTATCTACATGAAGAAGCATCGCTACATAGGCGACTTCCTGTTCGGACTAGGCTTGCTGCTGCTCGGCCTGACCACGCTACGCATGACGGGTAACGAGATGGACCTGGGGCACAATGAAACGGTGCTGAACTTCTTTAGCTCGTTCGACCCTGACTCGTTCTGGACTACGCTGGTATTCCTCTTGTTAGGCGGTGTGCTCACCTTCTGCGTGCAGTCGTCGGCTGCCGTCATGGCCATCACGATGATTCTGTGCAGCAGCGGTGCGCTGCCTATCTATCAGGGCATTGCGCTGGTGCTGGGCGAGAACATCGGCACCACCATCACCTCGAACTTGGCAGCCCTCTCGGCCAACACCCAGGCGCGCCGTGCCGCTCTGGCCCACATGTTCTTCAACGTGTTTGGCGTGCTGTGGATTCTGGTTGTATTCCAGCCGTTCATCCGTATGGTGTGCGGATGGGTGGGCTATGACGTCGATATGACGAAGGATGCCGTGAGCCCCCAGCAGTTCTTGGACAATGCTGCCAAGCTGACGTTCGTCCTGGCTGCCTTCCACACAACTTTCAACGTCATCAACGCCAGCATCCTCATCTGGTTCATCCCGCAGATTGAGAAGTTCGTGTGCTGGGTCATCAAGTCGAAAAAGGTGGACGAGGAGGAGGACTTCCGTCTGCACTTCATCACCGCCGGCTTCATGAAGACGCCCGAACTCTCGGTGCTCGAAGCCCAGAAGGAGATACAGTCGTTCAGCGAGCGCATGCAGCGCATGTTTGGCATGGTGCAGGAGTTGCTCAACATCGGAAAATCCGATAAGTCGGACAAATCGGATAAATCGGACAAGTCTGACAAGTCCGACCAGAAGTTCAACACCCTGTTCACGCGCATTGAGAAATACGAGGGCATCAGCGACAACATGGAGCTGGAGATTGCCAAATACCTGGAGCAGGTGAGCGACGCACACCTGAGCGACGAGACGAAGGCGAAGATTCGCGCCATGCTGCGCGAAATCTCCGAGTTGGAGAGCATCGGCGACGCCTGCTACAACATGGCACGCACCATCAACCGCAAATTCCTGGCCAAGCAAGACCACTTCACCGAGCAGCAGTACAGCCACCTCTACCAGATGATGGGACTGACCGAGAACGCACTGACGCAGATGAACCAACTGATGGGTGGACGCAAGGAGAGCTTCGACGTGAACCGCACATTCAACATCGAGAACGAAATCAACAACTTCCGCAACCAGCTGAAGGCGCAGAACATCATCGACATCAACAACCACGCCTATACCTACGCCGAGGGTACGGTCTACATGGACCTCATCAGCGAGTGCGAGAAACTGGGCGACTATGTGGTGAACGTGGTCGAGGCAAGAATGGGCACAAGGCAGAAGGAGGCGTGAGAGTTAGGAGTTAGGAGTTACGAGTTAGGAGTTACAAGTTACAAGTTAGGAGTTAGGAGTTAGGAGATGGCAGAAGAACTGGAATTTACCGCTGCGGTGCAACAACCGGCTGACTATAACGACGAGAACATACGCACACTGACGGGCATAGAGCACATCCGTCTGCGACCGGGAATGTATATCGGCCGCCTCGGCGACGGGCAACTGGCCGAGGACGGCATCTACGTGCTGCTGAAGGAGGTCATCGACAACAGCATCGACGAATTCAAGATGAAAGCCGGCGACCGCATCGAGGTGAACGTGGAGGACAACCTGCGGGTGAGCATACGCGACTATGGGCGCGGCATCCCACAGGGAAAGATGATTGACGCGGTGAGCGTGCTCAACACCGGCGGCAAATACGACTCGAAGGCATTCAAGAAGAGCATCGGCCTGAACGGCGTGGGCGTGAAGGCGGTGAACGCGCTGAGCAGCCACTTCGAGGTGGCCAGCTTCCGCGACGGACAGGTGCGCCGCGCCATCTTCGAGCGCGGAAAGCTCGTCAGCGACGTCACCGAGCCTACAAAGGACGAGAACGGCACCTATATCTACTTCGAACCCGACGACACGCTGTTCCTGCACTACAGCTTCCACGACGAGATTGTGGAGACGATGCTGCGCAACTACACCTATCTGAACATAGGGCTGGCCATCATGTACAACGGCCGACGCATCCTGAGCCGACGCGGACTGGAGGACCTGCTCAAAGACCGCATGACCAGCGACCCTCTCTACCCCATCGTTCACCTGCAGGGCGACGACATCGAGATTGCCTTCACACACGCCAACCAATACGGCGAGGAGTACTACAGCTTCGTCAATGGACAGCACACCACGCAGGGCGGCACCCATCAGAGCGCCTTCAAGGAGCACATTGCCAAGACCATCAAGGAGTTCTTCCAGAAGAGTTTTGAATATGTAGATATCCGCACCGGCATCGTGGCCGCCATCGCCCTGAACGTGGAGGAGCCGATGTTCGAGAGCCAGACGAAAATCAAGCTTGGCTCGCTCACCATGGCCCCCGCTCCTGCCAAGGTCGACGCCGAGCATCCCATGCCACCTTCTATTAATAAATATGTGGGCGACTTCATCAAGCAGGAGGTGGACAACTATCTGCACAAGAACCCTGACACGGCCGAGGTGCTGCTACAAAAGATTCAGGAGAGCGAGAAGGAGCGCAAGGCCATGGCGGGCATCACCAAGCTGGCCCGTGAGCGTGCCAAGAAAGCCAACCTGCACAACCGCAAGCTGCGCGATTGCCGCATACACTACAGCGACGTGAAGAACGACCGCAAGGAGGAGTCATCCATCTTCATCACCGAGGGCGACTCTGCCAGCGGAAGCATCACCAAGAGCCGCGACGTGAACACGCAAGCCGTCTTCTCGTTGAGGGGAAAGCCCCTGAACACGTTTGGACTGACCAAGAAGGTGGTGTACGAGAACGAGGAGTTCAACCTGCTGCAGGCCGCGCTCGACATTGAGGATGGCCTCGACACGCTGCGCTACAACAAGGTCATCGTGGCCACCGATGCCGATGTCGACGGCATGCACATCCGTCTGCTCACTATCACCTTCTTCCTGCAGTTCTTCCCCGAACTCATCCGCAAAGGCCACGTCTACGTGCTGCAGACGCCGCTCTTCCGCGTGCGCAACCGTCGCACGAAAATCAAGAACAAGCAGGTGCTGGCCGACGAGGACATCAAGGCTCACGACGGCAAGAAGAGCGATTTCATCGTCAGGTATTGCTATAGCGACGAGGAGCGCCAAGCTGCCATCCGCGACTTGGCCCCCGACCCCGAAATCACCCGCTTCAAGGGACTCGGCGAAATCTCGCCCGAGGAGTTCTCGGGATTCATCGGCCCCGACATCCGCCTGGAGCAAGTCACCATGCACAAAACCGACCAAGTGCAGAAGCTGCTGGAATACTACATGGGCAAGAACACCATGGAGCGCCAGAACTTCATCATCGACAACCTCGTCATCGAGGAAGACCGGCCCGAGGAGGAAGAGGAGTGACTAATTCTTTGCGCGCCGCACCCGCCACATCACGAGGCCGATGAGCGTGCCGAGGCCGACGCCCGTGGTGTTGGCGGCAAAGTCGAGCCACTCGCCCGAGCGGTTGGTGGTGCAATAGGCTTGCATCAGCTCGATGACGCCGCTCATGGCAATGAGACCGATGAACGCGAAGAGGAAGAGCTTCCAGAACACCAAGCGGCGATGGTGGCGCAGATACTCCCACCACATCACCGACGTGGTGCCGCCATACATCACCAAATGAGTCCATTTGTCGATGAAGGCCACATCATTCAGCGGTGTCTTGGGCACGATGACAAACAGGCACAAGAACCAGATGAGGGCCAAGCAGATGAGCGTGAGCGGATAATGGGAAAGGAGATGACGGAATGTCTTTAGCATAGTTTTTTCTTGGTTTTTCATTTGTCAAGCCAGTTCTTCGGCCAGCACAGCCTCCAGCTCCTCGGCGGCGAGGCGCAGCCGGAACTGTCCCTTGCTGGCGATGCTGATGCCGCCCGTCTCTTCCGAGACGATGACCACCAGGGCGTCGCTCTCTTGGCTCATGCCCAAGGCGGCGCGGTGGCGCAGCCCCAGTTCCTTGGGGATGTCGAGGTTGTGGCTTACGGGCAGGATGCAGCCGGCGGCACAGATGCGGTGCTTGCTGATGACCATGGCCCCATCGTGCAGGGGTGAGTTCTTGAAGAAGATGTTCTCGATGAGCCGCTGGTTGATGTTTGCGTTCACCACCTCGCCCGTGGCCACAATGTCGGCCAGCGATGCTTCGCGCTCTATCACGATGAGCGCCCCCACCTTGCCCTTCGACATCTGCATGGCAGCCATCACGATGGGCATGATGTCGCGCTTCAGCTGCTCCTGGTTCTTGTCTTTGGCATGCTTTGGCATAAACAGCTTCAGCAGTCGCCGCATGCGCTGGTGGGCGCCGATGTTGTAGAGGAACTTGCGAATGTCGTCCTGGAAGATGATGATGATGGCGATGACGCCCACGCTCACCACCTTGTCGAGGATGGTGCCCAGCAGTTTCATCTCGAGCACCTGCGACACCAGCAGCCAGATGACGACGAAGAAGGTGATGCCCACGAAGACGTTGAGCGAGCGGCTCTCGCGCATCAGCCGATAGACGTAGTAGAGCATCATGCCCACCAGCAGGATGTCGATGAAGTCTTTTATGCCAAAGTCGAAAAACATTGTTTCTTTTCTATTTTATTTGCGTTATTACGTTATAACGACATCACGTTATAACGACATCACGACATGACGTCACAGCGGATAATTGTTTCATCAGCCTACAGCACTCCACGGCTTCTCTCACATCGTGCACGCGCAGCACGCTGGCCCCCTTCGTCAGCGCCACGGCGTGCAGGGCGGTGGTGCCGTTGAGGGCTTGCTCAGGGGTGGTGTCGAGCAGTCGCCAGATCATCGACTTGCGACTGACGCCCACCAGCACGGGCAGCTGCAGCACCTGCAGCTTCTCCAGTTGGTTCAGCAGAGCGTAGTTCTGCTCCATGGTCTTGCCGAAGCCGAAGCCTGGGTCGATGATGATGTCCTTATGGCCCATGTTGCGCAGCTGCTGCACCTCGTCGGCCAGCGCGAGGAGCGTCTGCCGCAACGTGGGTTGAGCCGCCATCAGGATATAGGGCACGCCCAGACGGGCCACCATGCGGTGCATGTCCTTGCGCTGCTGCTCGTCGGGGCTGCCCACATCGTTGATGATGTCAGCCCCCAGCTCCTCCACGGCCATGCGTGCCACGGCGGGACGGAAGGTGTCGACGCTCACCACGGCCTGTGGCTGCTCGCGCCTGACGATGGTGAGTGCCAGTCGCAACCGCTCCATCTCCTCCTGCTCGCCGACGGGAGTACTGCCAGGGCGCGTGCTGCAGGCCCCCACATCGATGAAGGCTCCGCCCTCGTCTACTATCTGCCGTGCCCGCAGGGCTATCTGCTGCTCGGTTTGTGCTCGGCTTTGGGCAAAGAACGAGTCGGGCGTGGCATTGAGGATGCCCATCACCTGTGGCTCGTTCAGGCTCATCAGCCGCCCACGTATGT
>JAEEGI010006690.1_pt1 | contig 25986 bp, 16 predicted proteins | sample 8958751 | NCBI WGS metagenome assembly JAEEGI01 (sample SAMN16246545, study PRJNA631951) | gut metagenome | biome: gut microbiome; feature: rumen; material: KS-attached | host: Bos | place: Iran: Karaj | collected 2018-10
GAAATATAAAAATTAAAAGATGGTTTACAATTAATTATAGGGAACAAAGATGAAAAATCAATCAAAAGACTTGTTTGTCAATTGAATATCAATTTTAATAATTCATTCATGATTTCTATTAATATTGATTATTTTTTTGTTTCTTTTGATTTTAAATTTGAATTATAGGATTATAATAATAAATCATTTAATGCTGATCTTGATATTTATTTAAAATATAGAGAATTTAATAAAACCAATTATGAAATAAGACCAAATATTTTACCTTTAAATTTTCAAGTTATTTTACCTGATTTTTCTTATAAATGAAATGTTGAATTTACTTACCACTTCACAAAATAATTATATTAAAATAAACAATAATAATATCCCTTCTAATTTTAATAAGAGTTTTACTTTTTCTATGAATTTGATTATTGATAAAAATATTTTAAATATTCAAACAAATAGTAAATCCCTTAAACAACAAACATTTAATGTTTCATTAAAATTATTTAATAGAATCTGTAAAATTGGATTACTTTTAAAATGAAAGAAAATTTATCAATGATGAAAAATATAGACTTGAAAATCTCAATAAATATAATTTAGAATATTATAATTTCGATTCCAATTGAACTAAAAAATGGAGAAAATAAAAATATTTTAATTCATATGTTTCTCATTTAGGATTTGAATCAACTATAAATTTATCATATCATAAAGAAGAAGAAATATCAAAGTCTTGGAACAACAAAACAATAAAGAAAAATAAAAATCTGTGTACCTAGATTTCAAAATAATTTATTAACTTTAAATATAAACAAAATATTACTATTTTTTGGAATGAATTAAATTATAAAATCAAAAATATATCTTCTTATTATTATGATAATAATTTTAATATAGGTATAATAGGTTATATTGAAGATTCAAAATATTTATGGTATCCTGCATTCTATAAATATGACCAATATTTTCAAAATAATTATAAACATTTCAAAAAAATGAATCCAAAGGATGTTCTAAATAAAATAAAAGAAGATTTCAAAAAAAAGGTCACAGAATCAAAAATTATAGGTGATTATTCAATATTAGCATATAAATTAGCTAAATTTGATTCAGAATGGGATTATAAAGATAAAATAACAATTTTATCTGATCTACTCAATTTTGCTGTCCACTCTTGACCATGAGACCATAAAATCAAAATAATGAAATAATTCATGATGCATAACTTCTGCTAAATAATTCATATCTTGATATTGTATTGCATATAACATACTACAAGTTTTACTCCATTCAGGACAAGCTGCTCTAGGTTGACTATAAGCAGATGTTGATATAATCAATTCTTCACAAAAAATAAATTTTTTTATAATTTTATGATGAAATGCTTCTGGAGGATAAAACCAAAAATTCAAAAAAAATAATGGAAAATAAAAATCTAAACTTTCAGAATCTTTATATGGAGTTATATCTACCCTATAAGATCCACAATCAATGGTTTGTTTTTGAGAAATAACATCAAATCCTAAACCAAATCTATTAAATAATTCTTTTAGTAATGGTTCAATTTCTTTAAAGATACCGTCTATAGTTTTTGAATAATAATATCCTTGAAAAATATTGTTATTTAAATAATCTTTTACTTTTTTTATCTTGATAAACTTTTCAAACAAATCATAATTCGGTAAATTCTTATAAACTAAAGAATTTTCATTGTTTGTAACTGAACTCTTTATATCTTTATCTTTTTTTTTCGGTACATTTTTTTTTTTCATCTTTATCTTTTTTGTTTTTAAATAATTTTTTATATCAAGAAAAAAAAACGGTGAATTATTTTTTATATTAATTGTTGTTTATTTATTGTTTAATTAAATCATAGCATTAATATCTTTTAATATAATAAAAAATATTAAGTTAAGAAAAATAATTTATAATTATTTAAAAAAGTATTTTAGAATGATTGATTTTTGTGTTTTAATTGTCTTCTCTTTTAATTTGATAAAAATTATTTATTCTTTTTCTATTTTGTTTATGTCATAATCTGTTAAAAATATTGGAGCTAATATATTCCCAATAAATCCAAATTTATAATTCTTTAATTTATTTTCTTCATTTAAAACTGAATTATGATCATTATCTCCCTCTTTGGTATGAATCTTTTTTAAATATTCTTGATTTATTTCATTTTCAATTGAAATGATACTTTCTTCATTTTCTTTATTTGATTTTATATAATCAATTGATGAAGATTTATTAATATGTGAATTATTTGGATGACTGTGAATTCTTTTAATATTTGTATCACATTGATTTGATGTATCTATTTTTAAATTTTTATTTTTCTTCATATAACTTAAATATTTAATCTTTTGTTTTTTGATATTTTCATTATATTTATTTTCTTTTATTTTTTCTTTATTAATATTAGTTTTATTTTTAGTATTATTATCAAAATTCTTTTCTTCATTTTTAATTTTTTCTTCTTTAACATTATTTATTTCTTCATTGAAATTATATAAAGGAATTAATTCTTTTTTTTCTTCAAGTGACTTTACTATATTCATTAATTCTCTAATTTTAGAAATTAATTCTATTTTATCTTTTTTTAAGAGTGTAATTCTTTCGTTTGATTCATTTATTAAATTTTCTTTAATTATTTTTTCGTTGCTCAATTCTATTTTTTCAAAATTAGATTTTAGACTTAAATAATTATTATTTGTTTTTAAGATTTGAGATTTTAATTTTTTAATTTCATCATCTTTTATTTGATTTTCATTCATAATTGATTGATTAAAATTATTTAAATCATTAATATTATTTTGATAATTTTCAATTGATTTTTCTTTTAAATTATTATCTTTTTCTAATTCTTTTACAATTTCCATTAATTCATTTATTTTATTTTTTAATTCAATATTTTCATTTTCAACATTTTTCTTTTCATCAATTTCTTTATTTAATTTATTAATTATTGAAATTTGTTCATTCAATTGTTTTTGAATTGATTCAATTTCATTGTCATAATTTTGTTTTAATATATTTAAATTTAAAATTAAATTGTTAACTTGATTTTTCAAATGATTATTTTCATCTTTTAATAATAAAATATTTGATATTTTTTCTTTTATTATTTTATCAGATTCTTTATTTTTTAAAGAATATTCTTCACTTAAATGATTTATTTTAGATTTTAAATAAGAATTTTCTTCTCTTAGTTTATTTAAATTATTTTCTAATAATAGAATATCATTTTTATTTTTATTTATTTTATTGATATTTGAATTTATCATTTTTTCTATTTTTGAATTTAAATCTGAGTTTTCTTTCAATAGACAATTAATTTTATTTTGATATTCAGAAATATTTTTTTCATTTTCTTCATTTATTTTATTAAATTCATTTATTTTATTTAAATAGTTTGATTTAATAAGTTGAAGATTTTTTTTTAATTTCTCATTTTCTTTTTCTAATTCTAATTGAATTATTCTATAATTTTCTTTCATTATTGATTTTTCTTTTTCATTTTTTAATTTAATTAATTGTATATTTTGCTTTAAATCTTTATTCTCTTGCTCATATTTATTTTTAATTAACAAATTATTATTTTTTAAATCTTGATTTTCTTTTTTTAATTGAGAAACTAAAGTAAGATTACTTTTTATTTCTAAATTTTCTTTTTCAAATTGTGTTTTATTTAATTTAATATTTTCTTTCAAAATTAAATTTTCTTTTTCTAATTCTTTTTGTTTATTTTCAAAATTTTGTTTAATTACCAACTTCTCTTTTTCTAATGATAATATTTTATTTCTATAATTTGTTAATTCTTCTTGTTGAGAATTATGAATATTATTTAATTGAGATATTAGATTTTTATTTGTTTTTTCTTTTTCTTCTATTGTATTTTTGAATTTTTCTTGAATAATTTCTTTAAAATTTATATTATCATTTAATATTTTATTGACTTTAATTTGAAGATTTTCATTTTCACTTTTTACTAAATTTAACTCATTTTCTATAATATTTTTTTCATTATTTATAGATGAAATTTCATTTTTTAAAAGATTTTTTTCTTTATTTCTTAAATTTATTTCATTTTCAATCATATTTTTTTCCTGTTTTATTATATTCATTTTACTTTCTAAAACTTTTTTTTCAATATTGAAATTATTTTTTAATTCTAAAATTTGATTTTTATAATCATTTAATTGTAAATCATATTCTTTTATAGATTGATTAAATTGTTTATTGTTATCACTTATTTTTTTGTTTAATTCTTTATTTTCATTTTTTACTTTATTTAAATTAGATTGATTAAAAATTATTTTTCCTTGAGACATTAATTTTTGGTTTTGAAGAATTAAAATTTCTTGATTTAAATATGAAATATTAATTTTACTAGTATTTATTTTTTGTGACAGATTTATATTTTCATCACACATTTTAAGTATAATTTTTGTCACTACATCATCAATTGTTAAATTTGAAATATTTTCTTGAATAAAATTGAATTTACTTTTTAATTTATTTATAAATAATTTTATTCTTTTTTCTATTTGATTATAAATTTTAAGATTATTCTTTAATATAATAATTTCTTTTTTAATTTCACTATTTTCATTTACTAAAATATTATATTTTTCTAAAATATTTTTTACTTCTTTATTAGAAATAATTAAATCTGAAATTGTATTTTTTAATTCTTCATTTCTTTCTTTTATTTTTTTTATTTTTTGTTCATAAATATATCTCTCTTGTGTTACTTTAATGATTAAATTATTAATTTCTTTTTCACTTTCTTTCAACAATTGATTATAATTATAAATTTTTTCCTTTAATTCTTCTTCCAAAACTTTAGTTTTATTTTTTAAATCATTTACTACTATATCAGTTAAATTAATCTGAGTTTCAAGTTTAGAAATAATTTTTGTTTTTTCAATAATAATATTATCAGAACTTCTAATTTTTAAATTTAATCTATCAATTTGTCTATCTAAAATATCTCTAGTATTAATAAATAATCTTAAATTTTTATTTTGATTATCAATTTTTTGTTCATACCTTATTAATTTTTTATTCATATTTTCTATTTGATTATTTAATTCATTTGATTTAATTTCAAAATATTCTTTTTCTACATTTTTATTTTCATTTTCATTCTTTAGTTCCAATATATCATTATTTAAAATCATTTTTTCAGATTCTAATTTTTCAATTTTTGAAATCAACATTAAATTTTCATTATCTTCTATAATTTTATTATCTATCTTTGTAACTGTTGAATCATTTAATAATTTTTTATATTCTTCAAATAATATTTTATATCCTTCATTTTCTTTTTTTTTATATTTTAATTCATCTCTAACTTTATCTAAATTTAATTTTAATTCTAAATTTTCATTAATAAAATAATTAATTTTTTCTTTTAATATAGTAATACTTTCTTCATAATTTTCTTTATAAAATTTAACTGTCTCTTTTAATTCATTTAATTTAATTTCATAATTATTTTCTATTATGGTAATTTTTTGAATAAATTCTTTTTTTATTTTTTCTATTTCAATATTATTTGAAATTAAATATATTTCTTCATTTTTCTCTATTTCAAAATTATTTTCATTTCTTTTTTTGTATGTTTTTATATTTTCATCACTATAAGAAGAATTAATTTTATCATTACCTCCTGAATTTACAATAATTTCATCATTAAAAATACAAGCTCTCTTTTTATAAGAATTTTTTGTATTTTTAGAAACATTATTAATTTTAGGAGGCAATTTTTCTATTTGTCTTTCTTCTTCTTCTTCCCCTTCAAAAATCCATTTTTTTTTAATTGGATCATAATAATGTTTAATCTCATTTTTTATTAAATGGATTTCAGGAATATTTTCATCTTCATTATATTTAATTCTAACTAATTTTTTTAATAAATCCATTAAAAAAAAATCTAAATTTAAAAATAAATGTAATATATATGTTGAAACAAATTTTAACCAACATTTAAAATTAAAAAAATAAATTTAACTAAAAAAAATTATTTATTTTTCTTTTTTTGGGTATATCTATATAAATGATGTTTTTTTTGACAAAAACTACAAGATTTCCCATTTGTTAATAATCTAGAACAATTATGACAATGTCTATATTTATAAGCCTTTAAACTTCTATTAATAACTTGATCAACATAATTTCCAAAATCATCTTTATTTCCCAAATCAAAATAAAATACATTTTTATTTAAATTTTCCATAACTTTATCTTCATATGTTTTAATATCTTGATAGTTATCCATTTTTTTTAAAGCTTCTTCTTCCATTTTCTTTTGTTTTTCTATTTTTTTTATATTTACTGGCTTTTTGTACCCTGTATTTTCAATGGAATTTTTAATAAAGTCTTTTTCTTTTTTTAATAAATCAATCTGATTTTTTAATTCAAAATATTCCTTTTGAGCCATTGAAATTTTTTCTAAAGTTTTAGGTTCATTTTCAATGGGTTTTTTATAAGAAATAAATCCTTCATGATCCAAAGGTTCTTTCCTATAATAATTGATATTATTTTTATTTGAATTTTGATTATAATTATTAATTTCAACTTCCGTTAAATTATTATAACTATTTAAATGTTTTTTACTATTTTTATTATTATTTAAAATATCTCCTTGATAAAAAGTACTAGTTGTATTTTTTTCATTATTAATATTATAATTAGATAAATCTTGAGTATGATTAACAGTATTATAATTTCCTTTATTTGTTTGATTAAATTGTTCTTGACTAGTATTAACAATATCTTCAGTACTACTTTGAATATTATTTATATTATTATTTGAATTATTATCATTAATAATTTGATTTTCTAAATCTTCATCATAAAATCTGTTACTATCTCTTGAGAGTTTTAAATTTGATTCTTCATAACTATTAATTTTTTTATTATTTTTTAAATATTTATGAAAATTCTTTAAATTATTTTCAGGCATATGAGTAGTTGAATTCATTATAGCTCTTTGATTAGGAATTTTATTGATTGGATTTTGATCTGTAAATTTATCAACAGAACCTTTTGAAAAATTAAAATTTTCTGTTATTGAACCTTCACTTAATTTATGATTATAACTAAGTGGACTTTCTTTATAATATTTTGAAAGACTTCTTTCTGCTGTTAATTCTGTTGATTCTTGTTTTAAATTTGGTGATAAATTACCATATAAATTTGTTTCTTTTTCTTCTTTTATTTGTTCTAAATTTTCCTTTGAATTATCAGAATGATAATTATGATAATTAATATAATTAGATTTATTATTTGGAATTGAATTATATTTTATTTCTTTTTTTTCTATATTATTTGGGTCGAAAGAATCATAATTTACATTTGAATGAATCGATATTTTTTCCATATCTTTTTTTATTCTTGCTAATGTATTCCTTAAATTTTCATTTCCTTCCATTATTTTTTTTGCAAGTTCTTCTTCTTGCTTTTTATTATCTTCTCTCATTTTAAGAAAAATTTCTCTTGATTCCATTGTTATATAAAATTTATTTATTCGAAAATAATTTAATTTTAAAAATATAAAGTGTAAATATTTATTTATAATTTTTTCTTTTTTATTAATTAAATGGACTAAAACATAATTTTTTCTTTTTTGATAAATCATCTCTATTTGAAAAAAGTATTTTTTCTCCTTTTCTACTATTTAATCTTTTATTCTTTCTTGTATTATTATTATTATTATTTTGATTTTGTTTTTTTAATTTTTTTGTTGGATTTAAAATAGAATTCAAACGATTAGGAGAATTAAATTTTAATTTTTTATTCATATGAATATTACTTTTAATTTTTTCAATTAATTTGTCTAATTCATTATTAAAAAGATTACCTTTTTCACTGCTTTTACTTTTATTTCTGCTTTTTTTAAAAAAATTCGTGACTGATTTATTCCTTATTTGAAATGAATTATTACTTGTAATATTTCCATTATTAACATCAATGTTAATATGATTTAAATTAACATTTAAATTTAAATTTTTTTTCTTTTTATCAGTATTGTAATTATTATCATATCTTTGATAAGATTTTATATTTTTTGCAGAATTTTCTAAACTATAAGTAAAAGCATTTTTCTTTTTTAAACTTATGTTTGATTTTTTTGGTACATTTGATATATAATTTATACTTAACGGTTGAAATTTTTTATCTTCTTTTATTCTTGTTGACATAATATTTGAATTTTTGTCTGTTGATTGTTTGAATGAATTATTTTTATAACTATTAATACTATTATTTTTTGTGATTGATTTATTTTTATAAAGATTTAAACAATTATTAATATAAATTGAAAGAATATTTGAATTAGTTGTTATTTGTTTTTTATCGATTGATGAAAAAGATTTTACAGTATTTTTCTTTGTATAAACTATTCCTTTTTTTTTGGATTCTAAAATTATATTTGAAATATTAATATTATTTTTATTATAACTTATTTTCAAAGAATTTTTAAATGATTGATTTTTCATATATGAAAATGGGTTTGAATTAAAAGAATTTTTTTGTGTTGAAATATTTTGATTATTTTTATGAGGTTTTAATTTCTTAAATTGATTTAAACTTGATTTTTCTTCATTATTTGGTGAATTATCTCTTATTCCAATGAAATATTTTTCCCTTTCAGAATTAAGTTTATTTTTTTTATAAATTGTAAATAAACCTAATCTAGGATTTATTCTTTGAGTATTTTCATTCTTTTCAATTGTTTTACTTTGTTTTTTTATCTTTTTTTTATTCATCGTCTCAATTATTTCATTAATTCCTTCATATTGAGTTTTTGAAGTTAAAAATTCTTCTTCTAATAATCTTTTACTATTTAATTCACTATTAATAGTATTTAAATTTAAAGTTGATTGTGTTGGATTTTCTATTGATTTTTTAGCTTTTTCATCAAATATAATAATATTATAAATAGTTTTCTTTTTTTTCATATCTTTAGTATTTTTACCAAATGTTTCTTTATAAAAATTTTCTGCTTTATTATCAAAATAATTATCAAGTATTTTATTATAATAAAAATTAGTACAAAAAGGCCTACAAAAAAAGGATAAATAACTTTTATAATATTTTGCTAATTTTGATAATTTGTCAAGAGAATCTTTTAATAAGTATTTTTTATTTAAAAATTCCTCTGGAGAATCATATATCATATAATCTTTATATTTTGCTAAATATTGACTCTTTCTTTTTTTAATTAATTTATTGATGGATTTACTTTCTAATTTTTTCTCAATATTTCCATATTTTTTATATAAGATTTCTTTTATTATTTTGTTTTTATATTTAAATTCTTTAAACATTTTTTTAAATAATTTAAAAAAGTCAATGTATTAAATTTAAAATAAAGAATTTATAAAAGAAATACATTAAAATATTTATTGTTTAATAATTAATCATTATTTTTTTTGAAAATTAAAATCATTCTTTTCTTTAATTTTTTGATTATAATTAAGATTATTATTGATGTAATTTAAATCTCTACTCATACTATTATTATCAATAGTCATAAATTGTTTAAAATTTGAATTACTCATTTTATTTAATGATTTATTTTCATTATTTATTGTTAAATTTTGTCTTAAATTATAAATTCTTTCTTCAGCAAAACTATTATTAGTAATTTTAACTAATTTTTTAATTGGAATTCTCGTATTTCTACTACTAACAGATTCACAAATTTTTTTTCTATAATGTTTTTCTGGAGGAATTCTAAAATTACTTTCTATTAAATTCTTATTTAAATGAATTTTGTTCTTTTCATGATTATCATTATCTGATGTTACTGATTCATATTTATTTTGACTTTTATTATTATCAATAATTATATCAAAATTTGGATTTTCGAAAATTTTTTTTGTTTTTAATGAATTATTATCTTTCATTAATCTCTCATTCTGAGTTTTATAATATAAATTTTCTCTTTTAATCATCTCCATTTCTTCATTAAGAATATTTAATTTTGTTTTAAGTTCCTTTACTAATGTTTCCAATTCAATAATTTTTTCTTCACTAATTTTTCCTTTTAAATCAAAAGCTTCAACAATACAATTAAATCCTTTTTGCAACAAGTCTTCAGGAAAAACCTTATTACCATTATCATTCAAATTCTTCATCATTAAATTAATAGTTTAAAAAATATTTATTAATTTTTAAATTTAAAAAACCTTGGTCATGTCTAACTTAATTTGTGGAGATTTCTCTATTATCTTTTATAATAACTAGTTTACTATAAATATCTCTAACTCACTTCATAATAATTTTTCAAATTTTTTTTCCTCTTCCAATTTTTAGGTTTTGTTCCAATAATTAAACTCCACAAATCAATTGTATTCATAACTCAATAAACTTCAGTTTCAAACGAGGCCACAATATTATAAGAAAAGCAAATGAAGTACCATAACTTCTTTTTATATATAAAAAATTAAATTTAATAAGAGAAAAATCTTCTTTAATATAAAATAACATTTAATAATTGTATAATAATTTCTAAAATTGGTTCTTCCTTATTTTTTGTTTTATAAATATTTTTAATTATTTATTATAGTTCATCACATCTGAATATATCCCTCATAAAAAGAGGATTTTTTTGTCAATGATATGATAGCTCTTCCAGGAGATTTGAGATATGATAGAGTAAACATTTAATAAATTTTCATATATCTCTGTTATTAGGGATTATGAATTCTAAGTGGTTATATATTCGTTGGAATTTTTTTTATTCTTTTTTCTTGATGGAATCCTAAAATTTGAGAGGAGAGGGTTTAATAATTTTTTGGGGAATATTTTTTAATGGTGTTTTTATTCTTTTTTAAATTATTTTTAATTTAAATAAATTAATTACATTTTTTTTATTTTATATATAAATATATTTGCAAATTTAATTTTTATATATTTTATTTTTGTATGTTGATATTATTTTATTCCCTTATTTCCATTTCATTTACTTTTAATTACAACTTAAAAAAACTTTAAAAAAATAAATTTTAAATAACTCAAGAATTAAAATCTTTGGAAAAAAGCAAATAAAATTCCAAATATAAAAATATATAATTTAAAAAATTAAAAACTAATTTAAATTAAAATAAAATGTCAAACCCAAATAAAGATTTATTAAATGATTCAAATGAAGAAGACCAAAATATAAAAGTATATGAAAATGATGATGCATATATGTTTGGTGATGATAATTCAAATGATAATGAAATAACACCAAATGAAGAAATAAATGAGAATGAATTACATAAATCTCAAAATTCGAATTCTGAAAAAGACACTGAATTAAATATTAAAAACCAAAAAAATATTGAAGATGATACAATAAGAAATCAACAAAATAAAAATAATATAGAAGAAACAAATAAACAAATAAAAAAAAATAATATAACTCCAAATAATAATATTAATAATAATTTAAATGAAGATAATTATGAAAATGAAGAAAATGAAAATGAAGAAAATGAAAATTCTCAAGAACAAAATGAAGAAGGTGAAAGTGATGGAATTCCTTTAATAACATTAAATTATATTTCAATTTGTCAATGTTGTAAAAATCCATTTAATAGTACAATAAATATACCATATTTATTTAAATGTGGTCATTTTTTTTGTAAAAAATGTATTGAAGAACAATTTACAGATGAAGAAGGAATTAAATGTCCAAATGATGGTTTAGTAGCATATTCAATAAAAGAATTAAAATTATTAAATAATTTAATTACTGATAAATATGTTGAATCAAATACTCAAAGAGAAGGATTTTTAAATAATAATAATTTATGTGAAATTCATAAAGGACAAAAACTTACTCATTATATTGAAGATACTAAAGAATTAATTTGTGTTTATTGTGCTTTTTCTAGATTTAAAAAAAATCCTAAATCTGAAATTAAAGAAATTAAAGAAAAATTTGTTGATATTAATAATGATGTTGATATTGTTATTGAAGACAATCAACATAATGTTGAAATGATTCAAGGAGCTTTAAAAAATATTAAAAAAAATAAAGAAACTGAAGAAAAAAGAGTTAATAATTTTTTTGACCAAATAATGAATTTTTTAAAAAATAAAAAATATGAAATTATGAGTCAAATTGATTCTCTTTTCACTGAAAATGCCAGAAAATTAAGTCAAAAATTAGAAATATTTTCTGGGAAAATTGAACAAAGTGAAAATTTAAAAAATGCTATTGAAGAATATAATCAAAATTCAAATATTACTTTTTTAGAAATTTTAGATAATTATAATAAATTAGCAAAAGATCCAAATGATACAAATAAATTAAATATTCAATTACAAGAATATAGATTTAATCATGATGATGAATCAAAAATGTTAAAATATATAAATAATTTTGGAGATTTAAAAGTTGTTCCGAAATTATTTTCTTTTAATGGAGGAAAAGAAAATGAAATCCAATTTACTAATTTTACATCTTCAAATAATAATAATAATAAAATTAATTTAAGTCAAACAAATGAAATGTTAAATAATTCTGACTTTAATAATATGAGTAATGTTGGAATTAATAATACTTTTGATTTTAAAGGAAATATTAGTCAAAATGGAAGAGAAAAAGGAAGATTATTTTCTAATACTCAATTACCAAAAAATATATCTAATAATAAATATTCTTATAGTAAACCAATGACTCCAGGAGATTATAGAACAGATTATATGGGAAATGATTTTAAATCTTTTAAAAATTTTAATTTTAAATAAAAATATTATATTTTTTCTAAACCTTTTCAAAAAAAATTAATAATATTTAAAATATCTAAAATAAAAATTTTTATTTAAACTAAATTTGAACATACTCTTAGACTATTATTAAATTTTAATTTCATTGCATCTGCTCTTAATATATCTAATAAAATATCTTTTTTTTTAGTTTTATATCCATTTAAAATATAATTATCTATATATTTTATTTTCATATTTTCTTGATTTTCACCATTTATTCTATGAAACTTTAAATTTTTTTTTCTATAATCATCTTTTAATCTTCTATAACTTTCTGAAAAAATTTTAGAAAGTGAATTATTTTCAAATTTTGGTTTTTCAGATTTTATAGTTTGAATGGACATATTTCTTTCATTTTTACTATATTTCATTAAATCATTTTGAAGAGCATTGTTAATAGTATCATTATGAAATCCTTTTGAATTATAAATATTTTTTCTAAAAGATTTATTTGCAATGATATTTTCTTCAGTTTGACTTAAAGATGGATTTGATAACATATCTGGTAATAAACCTTTTGAGTAATTTAATGCCTTTCTATTTGAAATTACATTTAATAAAGGAAAATGTTCTTCAAATAAATAATTTTTTCCTTTTATTAATGGGTTATTTGCCTCATTCAAATAATCTATTATTGTTAATTTTTTTCTATTTGTTGCCATTCCATCAAATGGTTTAATTGACCTTCTTCTTTTTAAATATTTTTTCACAAGAAATATATTTCTATCAATTTTCTTTTGTTTATAATAATCATAATCTTCAGTTTGAGTCAAAAAAGGGTTTTTATGTTGAAATGAATTTTCCATTTAGAAAAAAACAAAAATTAATTTAAAAATTAATTTATTTCTATTTCTTACATATAATTTTATTAAAAATAATATATATTTAATAGATATTATTACTAACTTAAATATATAATTAAAAAATGTATTGATTTTTTCTTATTTTTCCGTAAATTTTTTTTAATTTAACCACTTTAGTGGAGAATATATTAAATAAATATTGAGAAATGTGAAGTGTTTTTTTTTAAAATATGAGTATAATTTCAAAATATTTTATTTTATTTTTTTATTTTAAACTTTTTCCTTTAATTCTTGAGTTTTAATAGGTTTATTACATATTATGTATGGAATAAATGGAAATCTTTTAATTTTTTATTAATATAAAAATCAATTAAATTATTTAAGTTTACTTCTTTAAATTCTATTTGTTCATTTATTTGTAACTTTAATATTGTGAAATATTATAATTATTTTTAAAGATAATAAATTAAAAACTTATAAAATATTTCCAAGAAAATTCTAAATTTGGAAAAAAATAATTATTCTATTTTTATTCTTTTTTTTTCTGTCAAATTATAATAAGATAAATTTAAATAAGTATTAATTTATTCATTCTTTTAAAAGAAGAATTTTCAAGTTGTTTTTCAACTATAATTTAACTCTTTTACATTTATTAATTTGTATTTATTTTTTTGTATAGTCCTTTAATATATTTTAATTTTTGTCTTTTTAAAAATACATTATTTGGATTTCAAATTTAATATTCTCCTAAATTACTAAAGATATTTCCTCATAAATTGATTGGTAAATGGAAGGTAAAAATTTTTTATATTTTGAAAAAAAAATATATTCCTTTCCTTATTATTTCAAGACTTTAAGAACTAGATTTGTTAAATAACAAAAATCATTAGAATGAAAGAATTTAAAATTATAATGTGGACATTTTTATTTATAATGTAAATTTCTTTCAATTTGGAAGAAGTAACTCTTTATTTAATTTAATTATTCTAATATTTAATCACTTAAATATTCTTTTTAATTTTTTCATCGAATAAAATCTAAAACTTTAGATTTAAATTTTTATCATTTTTTTATAAATATCTTCACTTGTCATTAAATCTTCTTTTTAATTATTTCTTTCTTTTTCATATTCATATATTAGAACAAATTATTACCTTTCATTGGTCAAATGAATGAATCATTAAAATATTTATATAATCTATCTTTAAAAGGGTTTAAAATGCATAAAACATTTATAAAAATATATATATAAAATAGCAAAAATAAAAAATTAAAATTTATAAATAAAATCACTTCAGACAAAGTATATATAAATTTTGGTTTATATTATTTTTTACATGAATCTTAAGATGATTTAATTCCTTTTAAAACCTCTTTTATTGAATAATTTTTATTATTTTTCGATAAAGAAATGTTTTTAGTTTTAATATTCTTTTTAAAATTAACAGGGATTTCTTTTTTTTTGAAATTAAATCTTGAATTTGTTTTATTAGATAAGTTTCTTATTCTATTTTTATTATCATTTATTTTAACTTTACCAATAAAAGTTTCATTTTGTGAATTATATTCACTTGATTTTTTACTATAATTACCAGAATTTTTGATTTTTTTATTTCTAGATTCATAAAGTTTTGAATTTTGATTTTCATTTGAAATATGTAAATTTGAATGAGAAGAATTTTTTTTTAATTCCATTGAATTATTTTTAATTTTACAAATAATTCCACTTTTTGATAAATTGTTATTATGAATATTATTATTGTTTGAATTCCTTATATCAATATTATGTGATAGTAAATAACTAATTAAATTTTTATTATCATTATTATTATTATTATTATTGTTGTTGTTTGAATTTTTAACCATTTTTTTTGTAGTTTTAATTTTTTTTGATGTTGTATTTAATTTCTTAATATCTTCCTTAATATTGTCTTTAATAATATTTCTTGAATTTTCACTAAAAACCCCTGATTTTTTTAAACTTTTAGTTTGATCTCCACTAAAATTAATACCAGAATTAACACTATTAGAAGTTGGATTCAAATGCATAGAACTCATATAAGCTAAATTAAATTTTTCATTTTTTTTCATTAAAGTATATAAATGACTATAATTAATTGCACTTGCTGTTCTAAATAAACTAGAAATTATTTGGGGAATGTATTGAGAATTGTAATATTTTTTTTGAAAAGATTGAATAATTATATTTTCAATAATTTCATTTCCAACAATCATATTAGAATACTTAAATATTAATTCAAATATATATTCATCATTTACTTTTTCCCATTTAATACAATCAAATACTTCAGTAATATCTTCTTTAATATTTATTTCATCATTTAACCATTTATTAATTCCAATTACAATATCATTTTCAGACTTTTTATTAATATATTTATTCTTTAAAACAAGTAATAATAATTGTTTTGAAATTTTATTCATTCCTTCTTCATTACATAATAAAGAAAAATTACTTAAAAAAAAAGATGTTAAAACACTATGAATATAGCATAATTTTAAATTAACTGAAATAGTAAAATAATCTTCATTATTTGAGCTATTAAAAGAATTTATTCCAGAAATTTTCTTAGTCATATGAGATGTAAAATTTGTTAATTTAAAAATTAAATGACTACTTTTATTATTAGCTAAACATTTCATTTTTGTTTGTGAAGAAATTGGATTTCTATCATTTCCTTTAAATAATTTAGAAATTGTTAAAAAAGAAAAAATTTTAAAACAAAAATTATCTTCTATTGAATTCATATGATTGTTATTTTCACTTTTTTTTTTTTTTGGTTCTCCAAATTTAATACAAATATTAATGCTATCATCAGTTAATTTATAAAAAATAACAAATATTATATTTTTGTTATTTATTATTATTTCAGTTGGAAATTCTTCATAATAAGTATTACAAATTTCATAAGGAATTCTTATTTGAAAAGTTGGATTTGGTTCATTATTTAATTCATTAATAGATTCAGTAGAAAAAATAGACATATTTTCTAAAGTTAATAAATCAAAGAAATTTTTAACTCCATTAACTTCAAAAAGAAAAGAAATTAGATTATTTAAATTTTGAGCACTAATAAAATTGGTTTTTTTTTTTTCAATATTTTCATTTCCATCCATTATAGTTTCAAAATAATTTTCAGGTTCAACTTCTTCTCCATAAATACTATTATTATCATCTTCAATAGATATATAATTATTAAATAATAAATGAGAAAAAGTTTTTTGAAATAATTCATCGATAATTTTCCTATCAAATTTTTTAACTCTTTCTAAATTATTTAATAAAAGATGTTCATTATTTCCAATAATTTCCAAACATTTATAAAATAAATCAAAATAACAAACATCAACATCATTATCTTTATTATTTTTATTATTATTTAATTTTTCATAAGAAAATTCCAAATAATCAAAAGCATTTTCTTCATTTAATTTACTAAAAACAATTTCATTAATAATTTGAACAGATATACTTTCATTTTTAAAAAATTCAGCAATTTTAATTAAAGTAATGATTTTTTCAGGATTATCAGGAGAATCTTCTAAATCATCTAATCCATTTTTAATAATAAAAATAAAATCCATCATATAACTTTGACTAATAAAATGAGGAAGAGAAATTTCAATTTGACTATTATTATTTACATTTGAAAATAATAAAGGATTTATACTTATTATTGTTGAAATTTCATAATCTGAAATTGTTCCATCTGTAAATCTAAAACGAATATTTCCTGGATGTAAGGATAATATTGTATTGCTTTCTGAAATTAACACAGTATTTGGTTCTTCTGTATATTTTGAAACATTATCACTTTTCATTATTAAAATTTTTTATTTTTAATTATATTAAAATAAAAATAATTTCTTCTTATTATTTTTCCTCGTTTTCAAAATTTTGTTTTTAAAAATTGAGGTATTATTCTTTTTTATATTTTGTTTCTTTATTTAAATAAATTTTATATTTATTAAACTTAAATATAAAAGTTTTAATTAATGGAAAATTCAAATCATCAAAGTTTAGAAGCTTCTTTAAATGATATTATATGTAAAATTTATTTTAAATTGATTTTAGTAAATCCAATTCAAAATGAAAATGAGCCAAATTCAATTGGTAATTTAAATATGAATTTAATTCCAAATCAAGATATAATTAATGATAATGAAGAAGGAGATTCAAGTATGAATGGAGGAAATGAAGATGAAGAAATAGATAATCAATTTGAAACAAGAATAAATAATATATATAATAGTATATCTGAAATAATAGCTAATGAAAAAAACAAAATAAAAACAAAAAGAGATATAATTCAAAAAGCAAGAAATGATTTTAATCAATTTAAAAAGATAGAATTAGAAAAATTAGAATTAAAAAAAAAAGAACTTAAAAATTTATTCCAATTAAAGAACAATAAAAAAGAAAATGATATATTAGATTTAAACATAGGAGGAACTCATCAAATAACCACATCAAGAAATACATTAATAAAATATAAAAATTCAGCTTTAGCAACATTATTTTCAGGAGAAAAAGAATTACCAAAATATAATGGAAAAATATTTATAGATAGAGATGGGGAATCATTTATAAATTTAATCAATTTTCTTCGAACAGGAAAATTTCCAGTTTTAAAAAATGATATAGAAGAATCAAAATTTTTCACAGAATTAGAATTTTGGAAAATACCTTTATCAGATGGAAGTAAGAATAAAATTATTTAATTTAAATTCTTTTAAATTTAAAAAAAAAATTAGAAATAAATTCAATAAATTTCCAATTCGATCCTGAATTTTGTTCATCAAATTTAATATTAGAAAGTGATTTTACAGCAGTAAAAAAAAATAATTTACAGCATGGAATCATATTTTGTAAACAAAGTTTAGATGATTATTCTCCTTACATTGAATTTAAAGTAAATATAGAAACTCCATTAAAAGGAAAAGGAAATTTATATATAGGATTAGTAGATAAAAGTAAAAGTAAACCACAAAATATAAGTTCAAAATATTGGAAAGAAACTCCACAATCTTATTATTGGAATGTTTGGGGAACTCAATTGATTAAAATTAATGAAATGGGAATTCAAAGTGGTAGTGTTAAAGGATATGGTTGTCAATGTGAAGATTTTGAAACTATTATTGGCATTAAATATGAACATATTTGTAGAAGTGTTTCTTTTTTTAAAAACGGGATTAATTTAGGAGTTGCTTTTAGAAATGTTCAAAGTGGATTAACTCCTGTATTAGATATTTGGTTTGAAAAAGGTACTATTTTTATTAATCATAATGCTGTTTGTGAAGAAAGGACTTTTCTTTAATTTTTTTTTTGCGTTTTTTTTTTTTTTGTTTTATAAAATTTTTTATTTTGAAAAAAAATTTTTTTGGTTTTAAAAAGAATTAGAAAATTTTTTATAACCCTAGATATAAATAAAATAGCTTAATGATTTATTTAGATTATAATAATTTTGTCTAAATATATTATACATAAATAAATATCATTACACAAAAGGATATTTTAAATATAATTATTAGAAATAATTTTTTGAACTTTTTTTTCTTTTTCTTCAAAAGAATTTAAAAGCTCATTTAAACTATTTTTTTGTGTTCTAATTAAATTATGATATTTTTCTTTAAATTCACTTAAATTATGAAATAATTGATTATTTTTTAAACTATTTAAACTTTTTATAAAATGAGTAAATTGATTATTAAATTCATTTATTCTAGAATCTAAATATTTATTAACTAAAATAAAAATTAAAAAATAAATTATATACTTGAATCAGATAATTTTTGAGTGACTATTTCTTTATCATCTTTATCTAAATTAATTGCTTTAGATAATTCATTAACTAATCCATCAACAGTATCATTTATTAAATTATAAGGACAAGTTAACATTTCTAAAATTAAAAAATAAATAAATTTTTTACTTTTATTTTTCCATTCTTCTTTCCCAATAACAAATTGAATTTCAATTTCTTTTTTTTCCTCCTTATTTTCTTTATCATTTATTGTAATTTTAAAAGAAGAATTTTTTTTTATAATTTTATTATTTTCATTACTTTGATTTACTGTTTTTTGACTATCAACAGTACTATCATCAGTTTGTCTTGATGAATTTCTTTTATAAAAATTATGATTAATAATTTCTTTATCATAAGATTTTCCTCTTTGATTCACAAATTTTTTAATATCTTCTTTTAAAATATTAGAATGAATTTGAATGGGAGAAAAACTAGATTTATTTAATTCAAGTTTTTTCTTTTCAATAATATTATTATTTTTAATCATTAAAGGAATAACATTATTTTGAGGTTTATATTGAAATACATCTAATCTTAATGAATTTTTAATATTAACTGGAAAATTATTTTCATAACTTTCATCATCATTTAACCATTTATTTTTTAATAATTCAAAAGCATTAGGTCTTTCACTTTCTTTTTTTAAACATAATTTAATAAAATTTTTTAGATTTTCATTATTAATTTTATAAAAACTTTCAGGGTAAATTTCATTTTTTTTATTTTCATATATTTTCAAAGTTCCTTCACATTCTTTATAAGGAGTTTCTAAAGTTAACATTTCAATTATAGTTAATCCTAAAGAATAAATATCAACTTTAAAAGAATATTTTCCTTCATGAATTTCAGGCGCCATAAATTCTTCAGTTCCAATAAATTGAGAATAAAATTTTTTTTTAGCAATAATTCCATTTCCTAAATCTCCAATTTTAACATTTCCTGTAATTCTATCTATAAAAATATTATCACATTTAATATCTCTATGAATTATATTTTGATTATGTAAATATGATAATCCTTTTAATATTTCTTTAATCCACTTTTTAATTAGTCTTAAACGAGGTTGATTATTAAAGTTTTTAATATTTAACTTTAAAGAACCACCTGAAATAAATTCAGTTATCATTATTACTTTATTTAATTTAGGTTTATACCATCCAGTTATAAATTTTACTATATTTGGATGATTTAATTTACTCATTAAATTCATTTCTTCAATAATTTGATTAAAATTTTGATTTTCAGAAAAACTATCAACATTTATTTCACACCAAGCAATTACTCTTCCTTCATTATAATCATATCCTCTATAAACTTTTTTATAAGTTCCACTTCCTAAAATTTCTTCAAACTATTTAATATGTTTTATATAAATTTATTTTTTTACTCTTCCAAAATGATGATCTTCTGTTTTTTCTATTATTTCTGGAGTTTTTTTTTCATAGGAACTACTATTATTAAAATAATCTTCTTTGTCATATCTTATTATTTTTGAATTCATTCTTTGTAAAATGTAATCACTATCACTATTTTCAAAATATGAACTTGAAGATTGATATTCTTCTTCTGAGTTTTTCATTTTGAAAATAATATAATTGAATTAAATTTTGTTATTATTGTTCACTTTTATTATTTTTCTTTTTAAATTTTTTTTAATATAATTATTATGATTATTTTTAAATATGAATATTGAAGAAATTATAAGAGGAAGAGTTAGGATTTATACAAAAGAAAAATTTTTTGATCTTTTTTCAAAAATTCTCATTGAGAAATCAACTCATTTTTTTAAACCAAAAAAAGAAAAATTATTTAAAGAAAAGAATATTAGCAATTATGAACCTGACACTCTTTGGAATTATTTAACAATAATAATAATAAAAAAATGTGGAAAACCAAAAATTCAATATCCCGATTTAACTTTTAATTATATGGTTTTATTATGCAATAAAATATTTAAACAATTAATTTCAATTGCTATAAGAAATAAATTAAATTTAAGAAATTTAACAGAATATTATATAGATTTATGTAAAAAAGATATTGAAAATTTAAAAGAATCAAAAACTAAAAAAGTACTGAAAATTAAAAAACCACAAAGTCCATTATCAAATGTATTAAAAACTAGAATAAAAACAAAAAATCCATCTTTTCTTAATAGTTACACAAATTTATTTATTGGTGATGTTGAAGAAGAATCAGTTTTTCAAAGATATTTATCAAATATTTTAGTTTTATCTTCTCAAAAAGTATATGCACATGGTTCATATGTTGATTTTTCAAAAAATTATGTCAAAAATTATTATTCTAAAATAAATAATTTATCTGATTTAAATAAACCTAAAGATTCTAGAAATTTATCTATCGTTAGTGGAAAAGTAATGTCAAAAAAAACTAAATTATGTATAAATAGGAAAATTTATTCTTATAAAGATTCTAAACCTTTTTCTCATATAAATTTATATAAAAAGGTTAGAGGAAATATTATAAAATGTTCATCAATGCAAAATTTATTTTCTAATAATTATATTAAAAACATGAGTTTTTCAACTTTCAATAGAAATGCCTGTTTTCTTCAACAACCTAAAAAAAAATTAACAAAAAAAAAAGAAATTATTAAATATTTTTTATCTAAAAGTGATTTTTATTATGATAAAATGTGAAATTATGTATTTTATTAATTATTTATTATATATATGATTAAATATTGATAAATTTTTAAATTTTTTTTTTTTAATTTTCATTATAATTTATTTTTTATTACGAAAAAATTTTTCATTTTATTTTCTTAGAAGAAATAAAAAAGACAGGATTTATTTGAGATGAAAAAGTTAGTTCTATTCAATGATTAAATTATCAATTTTAAAATTTTAACTAATTCATTTTAATTTCTAAGAATATTTTTTTATCATATTAATTTCTTTTGAATGAAACACTTATTTTCATCTCTATTTTTTTCTAAATTATCTTTAGAAGTTTAATAACCATCAATCTAAATTCAGGAAAACTAGAATATCTCAAGTAAATAATCAAATTAATTTTTATCAATCCATTGCAGTAAATCCTGTAATTTGAATTTATACTTTTAAACCAGTTTCTTTATATCTATACCCCACATTTTTATTTAAATTAATTCTATACTTTCAGAATTTTCTGTCATTTTGTATTATTTTTATAATATTTTCTAATTCCAATAGTCATATCAGTTTTAATAATATTAATAAATTCTACAATTTAAAGGAAAAAAAAAATTTATTTTTTTTGTTTAGCTCTTTCTGTTTTTTAATGAATATCATTAATATATTATTATTTAATAAATTAAGACTTCTTCCATCTTTTCTTATCCTAATTGCATTATTTATTTTAATTGGTTCCCATTCCTAATTTTTATTATCATGTGTTTTTTTGAAAATTAATTTGTTAAATATAACAAAAAAATCTTTAATTCAAAAAAATAAATTTTTATATTTTATTTAATTAATAATAAAGTATTTTTTTCCTTTTTATAAATAAATGATTTTTATAAATAATTAGCAATACAAAAAAAATAAATTTATTATTATTATTGAAATTTATTTATTCAAAACCTAACCGTTATTATTTTGCAATTTTAAAATTTCACTTTTTAAATAATTATTTTCCTTAATTAACAAATTATTTTGATTTTTTAAATCTTCATTAATTCCATTATTATTTGAAAAAGAATTTTTATTTAAAGAAGAAATCATTTCATTAAGACTTGATATTTGACTCTGATAATTTACATTTTCTAATTTTATTTTTTCTAATTCTTCTTTTAAATTTTCATCATTTTCATTATTTAAATTTTCTATATTTATTTTTTCATTTAATTCCTCAATTATTTTTTTATTATACTCATTTTCATTATTTATTGCTTGATAAACATGATATAATTGATTGTATTTTTCTTCTAAATCAGTTTTTTCATTTTGTAAATTAGAAATTTCATTTTGAAGTATTTTTACTTTTTGTTTGGAATCTAAATTATCATTTTCATTTTGGAAATTATTATTTTTATTTTTTTTTAATTTTATATTATTTGCTTTTTCATCTTCTTCAATTAAATTAGGATAAATTAATAAATTATTATTTTTTAATTCATTATAATCAATTGAAAAATCTTTTTTTTCATTTTTAATGATATTTTCACTTGTTGTATTATTATTGTTAAATTCAATTTGACTATTTTCTTTAGATGATTTGTTTTCTCTTAAAGCAGTAATAAGGCTATTTAAACTAGAAATATTTTCCATTAATTCATTTCTTTTATTTTTTAACTGTTTATTTTCTCCTGTTAACATTAAAATAATTTCTTCATTTTTTTTATTATTTTCATTTAAATAAATCAATTCTTCTATTTTTTTATCTTTCTGATATAATAAATTTTTATTACTTTCATTTTCTAATTTAATCCTTTCTAAATCATCTTTAAAAACTTGTCTTTCATTTTTAAATTTTTCTAAAACTTTTTTAATATTTTCATTTTCATTTTCTAAACTAGAACATTTTCTAATATATTCTTCTGCTAATTTATTAGTATCATTATCATTATCAGATAATTGTGCTTGAAGTAATTGAATATTTTTTTCTAAATCTCTTACAGATTGATATAACTTATTTGTTCTTTCAAGAAGAATATTATTATCATTTGAAAGTGCTTCATTTTGTTCTATTAATTCATTTTTTTCTAATTTTAATATATTTATTATATTTTTTAATTCATTATTTTCATTTTGTGTTGTTTTTATTGAATCTGTTATTAAATCTGCATTTTGAGAAATTTCATCATTTTGATATGATATATAATTTATTTTTTCAATTAAATCTTTTTTTTCTCCTTGAAGATTTTCTATTAATTTTTTATTATTTGATATATTATTTTTAAGTAATGTATTTTCTTCTTGGATATTAATATGATTTCTTTTTAAATTTTCATTTTCTGTATTAATAGATAATATTGAATCTTTTAATTTATTATTTTCTGATGTTAAATTTATTATTTTTTCATTTAATTCATTTTTTTCTTTTATTATTATGTCTTTTTCATTTTGAGAATTTTTAAAATCTTCATTTTGACTAAGATCATTATTATATTTAGTTTTTATTTCATTTAAAGTTTCAATTTCTTTAGATAATGAATTTACTTTTTCAGTTAAATCTTTTTCAGAAGAAATATATTTTGAATTTAATTCTTTTATTGAATTAATTTCTTCATTTAATATTTTATTTTTATCTTTTTCTTCTTTAAGTTCTGAAGTCAAATTATTGAATTGTTCTTTTAATTCGGTTAAAGAAGAATTTGATTTTAATAATTCATTATTTTTTTCTTTTTCTGTTAATAATTCATTATTAATTAAATTGAAATTTTCTCTGTTTTTATTTAATTCTTCCTTTAATTGAATATTTTCTTGAATTGCTGTTTCATTACTAAAATTTTGTGAAATAGTATTTTTTAATAATGATATTTCCTCATTTAAATTTTTTTCTTTTTCTTTTAATTTATTTATTTCTGTTTTTAAAATTTCTATATTTTCATTTGATTTGTTTTTTTCCATATTTATTATTTCTATATTTTCTTTGAGTTTATTATTTTCTATATTTAAAACTTCTTGGTTTTCTTTTAATTTTAAATTTTCTTTATTTAAATTATCTTGATTTTCTTTTAATTTTAAATTTTCTGAGTTTAATTTATTTATTTCTAAACTTAATTTTTCATTTTCATTTAATTCTTTATTATTTTCAATTATTTTATTATCTAAATTATTATTTTCTTGATTTTCATTTTTTTTGAAATTATTTAATTCAGAATTTAGGTTTTCTAAATTTTCTTTTAATTTACAATTCTCATTTTTTAATTTAATTAATTCCAAATTTAATTCTTCTTTTTCATTATTTACATTGTTTATATTTTCTAAATTTAATTCATCTTCATTTCTATTATTCGATTTTTGTTCTTTTTCTATATATTTATTTAATGTTAAATTTAATTTTTCTTTTTCTTCTTTTAATTTATTTATTTCTAAATTAAGTATTTCTTTTTCTTTTAAAATATTTTCTAAATTTAATTTATCTTTATCTTGAGAATTTATATTATTCTCTTTTAATAGACTATTTTCTTCATTTAATTTTTGAATATTTTCTTTTAAAGAATTATTTTCTTCATTTAATTTTTGAATATTTTCTTTTAAAGAATTATTTTCTTCATTTAGTATATTTTTTTCTTGTGTTAATTGTGATTTTTCTTCGCCAAGTTTTTTAAAATCAATATTTAAATTTTCATAATTATTTTTCAATTCATTATTTTCAGATAATAATATTTGTTCATTTTGTTTTAAACTATTTATATCTTGAATTGATTGTTCTTGAGCATTTTTCATTTCTAATCTTAAATTATTAATAACTTTCATTTGTTCTTCATTAGTTTCATTTACTAATTTTATATTATCTTGAATTCCTTTTAATTTATTATTTTCTTCAATTAATTTATTTATTCCTTCATTCATTTTTTCTTTTTCTTCAATTAATTGATTTTTTTCTCCATTTATTTTTTCATTTTCAAATTTTAATTG
>JAEEGI010006693.1_pt1 | contig 25979 bp, 22 predicted proteins | sample 8958751 | NCBI WGS metagenome assembly JAEEGI01 (sample SAMN16246545, study PRJNA631951) | gut metagenome | biome: gut microbiome; feature: rumen; material: KS-attached | host: Bos | place: Iran: Karaj | collected 2018-10
TAAGAATACTGATATCGAAAGATATCGTGCTCTTATTGAGAAACTTGGTCTCAGAAAGTAATTAAACCTACAGGCGGGCATTTATTGTCCGCCTTAATGTGTTTAATTAGAACCAACAATTTGTAACATGGCAGAAGTACATTCCGAAGCCACTGAAAGTGTTATGAAATAAATTATATTTGGTGATATTTTCAGTAGTTTCGGCACTTCTGCCTTAGATATAAAAAATATTTAAAGGAGAAGAAAAATGGCATTTAAAACATTTAGTCTTGAACTTGCCGGACGTACATTATCCGTTGATATCGGAAGAGTATCCGCTCAGGCAAACGGCGCCGCTTTTATGCATTACGGCGACACAACGGTTCTTTCTACGGCTACTGCATCAGAAAAGCCCAGAGACGGAATCGACTTTTTCCCTCTTTCCGTTGAGTATGAAGAGAAATTATACGCTGTAGGAAAGATTCCCGGAGGTTTCAACAAAAGAGAAGGTAAAGCTTCAGAGAACGCAATCCTCACAAGCCGTGTTATTGACCGTCCCATGAGACCTTTATTCCCCAAGGATTACAGAAACGATGTAACACTTAACAACCTCGTAATGAGTGTTGATCCCGAGTGTCGTCCCGAGCTTGTTGCTATGCTTGGTTCAGCAATCGCTACATCAATTTCAGATATTCCTTTCTGCGGTCCCTGTGCTACAACTCAGGTTGGTTTGATTAACGGAGAATTCATTATCAACCCTAACCAGGAACAGTGGAAGAACGGTGATATGCAGTTAACAGTTGCTTCAACAAGCGAGAAAGTTATCATGATTGAAGCAGGTGCAAACGAAGTTCCCGAAGCAAAGATGATTGAGGCTATTTACAAGGCTCATGAAATTAACCAGACTATCATTGCTTGGATTAACCAGATTGTTGCTGAGGTTGGTAAGCCTAAACATGAATATGAATCATGTGCTATTCCCGAAGAACTCTTTGCTAAGATGAAAGAAATCGTAACTCCCGAAGAAATGGAAGTTGCTGTATTTACAGACGAAAAGCAGAAGAGAGAAGAGAATATCCGTGTTATCACAGAAAAATTAGAAGAAGCTTTTGCCGAGAATGAAGAATGGCTTGCTATTTTAGGAGAAGCTATTTATCAGTACGAAAAGAAGACTGTTAGAAAGATGATTCTTAAAGATCACAAGCGTCCCGATGGTCGTGAAATCACACAGATTCGTCCTCTTGCAGCAGAAGTTGATATTATCCCCAGAGTTCATGGTTCATCCATGTTCACAAGAGGACAGACACAGATCTGCGATGTATGTACACTTGCTCCTCTTTCAGAGGTTCAGAAGATTGACGGTCTTGATGACAATGAAACTTCTAAGAGATATATGCATCATTACAACTTCCCTGCATACTCTGTAGGCGAAACAAAGGTTTCAAGAGGCCCCGGACGTCGTGAAATCGGTCACGGTGCATTAGCTGAGAGAGCTCTTATCCCCGTACTTCCTTCCGAGGAAGAATTCCCTTACGCAATCCGCTGCGTATCTGAAACATTTGAATCCAACGGTTCAACATCCATGGCTTCAACATGTGCATCATGTATGTCACTTATGGCTGCAGGTGTTCCCATTAAGAAGATGGTTGCAGGTATCTCATGCGGTCTTGTAACAGGTGAGACAGATGATGATTTCATCCTTCTTACAGATATCCAGGGTCTCGAAGACTTCTTCGGTGATATGGACTTCAAGGTAACAGGTACTACAGACGGTATCACAGCTATTCAGATGGATATCAAGATTCACGGCCTTACAAGACCCATCGTTGAAGGAGCTATAGCAAGATGCCGTGAAGCAAGACTTTTCATCATGGATAATTGCATGAAGAAAGCTATTGCCGAACCCAGAAAAGAAATCAGCAAATATGCTCCCAAGATTGTTCAGATTTCCATCGATCCCGATAAGATTGGCGATGTTGTCGGACAGAAGGGTAAGACAATCAATGAAATCATCGCCCGTACAGGCGTTAAGATTGATATTACCGATGACGGCAAGGTTGGCGTATGCGGTACCGACATCGATAAGATTAACGAAGCAATCAATATGATTAACATGATTGTTACTGATTATGAAGAAGGTCAGATTCTTAAGGGTGTTGTTGTTTCCATAAAGGAATTCGGCGCATTCGTTGAATTTGCTCCCGGAAAAGAAGGTATGGTTCATATTTCAAAGATTGCCAAGCAGAGAATTGAGCATGTAGAAGATGTTCTTACACTCGGAGATAAAGTAACGGTTAAGTGCATGGGCAAGGATAAGATGGGAAGAATGAGTTTCTCCATCAAAGATGTATAAGATAAAAGAATTAATAAAGAAAAACCGGAATCGTTGCGATTCCGGTTTTTTTGATACAACATTTTTGGAACTTATTGTTTATTTATTAACTTTATCCAAAGCTTTCTGTGCTGTTTCAGCAGCTTTGTCGAGGGCTTCTTTTGCTGAAATGCCTTCGAGTTCAACCTGATCGGCTGCAATTTTGAGTGCATCGTAGATTTCGCCTCCTGTAGGATCGATAGGTCTTACGGATGCATGAGCGGACTGTGTTAAAGGAACAAGAATTTCAGGATGCTCTTCTGAATATGATTTGAATGCCTCGCTTTCCTGGCTTGAAAGTCTTACGGGAACATAACCTGTTTCAAGTGCCCAGCGTGCCTGATTGTCAGGTGAAGTAAAGAATTTGATGAATTCATATGCACCCTGCTTTTCATCATCCTCGGAACTTCCGAGAGAAACAAGCTGTTTTGCTCTTGCTGTGGGTGCTGATGTGCTGTCATCATCCCATGCAGGCTGTTCCATGGCTCCGACTACAGAGAAATCGAGGTCTGCCTGGTCTCCGCTTGAACCTATGTATCCGCCTGCGGTTGCATCAACGGCATCATCCATTGTTGCATACCAGTATTCCCAACCCTGTCCGCCGGAATGAACAGCCATTGTTTCATCTTTATTAATCCATGTTCCGATGCCGTCCCAAACTTCAACCCACTCGGGAGAATTAATAAGAACGGTTTTTCCGTCATCGCTTAAAAGTGAAGCGCCGTTTGAAAATGCCATATCGATCAGATTGTCTTCGCCCCACATAGGCTCCCAGCCATATGTTGCGATTCCTTCATTCTTAATCTTTTTGGACAAATCGCCGAGCTCTTTCCAAGTCTTGATATCTTCGGCATTTACGCCTGCCTTTTCAAACACTTCTCTGTTGTAGTACATAATCTGTGTAGAACCGTATGCGGGAAAAGCATATACTTTTTCTCCGTCCACACCCTGATTAAAATAAACATCAAGATAATCGTCTCTGTCAAAATCCTCATCATCATTAATGTAGTTTTGAAGATCCGTTACGAGATTCTTGTCTGAAAGGTTTCTTGCCGCTTCAACTTCAAGGAGTGCGATATCAGGCGCAACTCCTCCGGCGATACCTGCCTGAAGCTTCTGATATGTTTCGTCATAGTCGCCCTGTGTGGCAGTTGTTACAAAATATGTATCTTGAGATGCATTAAAGTCATCAACAATGCTTTGCACTACACCTACCGCGGTTTTTCCTCCCGCAAACCAGAATTCAAGTTCAAGTTTACCTTCGGAACTTACAGTTGCTGTAATTTCGGAACTTTCTGTCGGTGTGGCAGCTGCCGAGTTTTGTGTGTCGCCTGATGAAACCGTTTCGGTATCAAAATCTGTCTGAGATGACGTTGAATCGTTGTTCGCGGAGGTGGTGCTTATTCCGCATCCTGTTACGGAACCCATAATCAAGAGGCCGCCGAGCGTACCAGCTGCGATTTTCTTTGTTAATTTCAAGTTAGTTTTTTTCATAGTTTAATCCTTCCTGATTTTTTGTTTATATCCATCCCTAAAGGGGTATTGGCAATTTTATTCTTTTATTCCGTTATCGCCGGAGAGACCGTTAATAAACCATTTTTGCGTAAATGCAAACAGAATTAAAAGAGGAATTACAATAACCGTACTTCCTGCAAGTACCTTGGCCCAGTCGGTTCCGAATGCACCGTCATCTATAAAGAAACTTCTCAGTCCCTGTGCAACGAGATACTGATCGGGGTCTTTTGTAATAAGAGAAGGCCACATATAATTGTTATAAAGAGAAATAAAACTCATAAGACCGAATGTTATGAAAGATGATTTTGTTACCGGAAATACAATCCTCCATAAAATATTCCAGTCGTTTGCACCGTCGAGTTTTGCTGCTTCAATCAAACCATTCGGAATCTGCATAAAAGAAGTACGAAGAAGAAATATACCGAAAATACTTACGCACTGCGAAACAATCAGACCTGTTCTTGTATTCAGCAGATTGAATTTCGCCAGTGTTACGAATGCGGGAATGTATGTTGCACACGAGGGAAGCATGTAAGTTGCCATTACCAGAGCAAAAAGAAGTTTTCTGCCTTTAAACTTTAAGAATACGAAGGCATATGCCAGCATGGCCCCGGTAACAAGCTGAATGAATGTCGTAACAATCGCAACAATGAGACTGTTTGATACATACTTCATGAGAGGAGAGTACATAACGACATCTATAACATTTTCCAGATGAATAATGTCCGGGAAAAACATTGTCGGGTCCATTGCTTCTTTTCCAGTCTTTACGCTTCCCAGGAACATCCATATCATCGGAAATACCATTATCAGACTTATAAGAATCAGTAATATATGTCGGATTATCTTGGTTATATTTTTTTTCATTAATAATAAACCCACTTCTTCGAAAGTTTGAATTGTACAAAGGACAATGTGACAGTCAGTATGACTATGAAGATTGCAACCACCGAAGCCTGTCCTATTTTGAACTGCTCATATCCCAAATGATAGAAAAGATATGTAAGGGTTCTTGTGCTTCCGGAAGGACCTCCCTGAGTAAGTATCTGAATCTGATCATATGCCTTGAGGGCATCCACCATTGTAATAATGGTAAGGAAAAAAGTTGTAGGAGATACTCCGGGAAGTGTGATATATATTAGTTTTTTCCAAAAACCGGCACCGTCAAGAGAAGCAGCTTCATATCTGTCATGCGGAATTTTATCAATTGCCGTAAGATAGAAAATACAGCTGTACCCGATGCTTTTCCATATCGTAACAATGATTACCGAGAGGAGGGCGGTTTTACTGCTGCTTATCCATTGCAAGGGCTGAAGTCCGATTAAAGTAAGAAGGAAGTTTGCAAAGCCACCTTTGGGCTGAAAAATCCAACTCCAAACTATCGATATGGCAACCGTCGGTGTGACCCATGGTGAAAAAACAAGAAAACGGTAAACTGCTTTTCCTCTCAGTTCGTTACTTAGAAGCAGTGCAAATAAAAGTCCTAAAATGATTGTGGGAATAATTGTTCCGAATGCAAAAAAAACCGTATGTCTTAATGCGTTCCAGAAATTGCTTCCGGTAAAAACTTCCATATAGTTTTCCAAACCCACAAAATTATAATCGGGAGTCATATAATCCCAGTCGGTTAAACTCAGAAACCCGGTTTTGATTATAGGACTTACCCAGAAGATTATCATGGGAATTATTGCAGGAAGTGTAAAGAAAAGTACTTTTAATATGTTTTTGATTTTTCTTCCTATGTTTTTGTTCATATCCGGTAAATACATTATGTTCACGAACCAAGCGAGAATGTAATTCGGTGAACATGATAACTTATAAATGCATTTTTGTCAAGCAAACATCAGGACTTTTAAGAGCAGGGATAATCTTTCGGGTTTTAATTGCTTTATGATATATTAAAATCTTTTTTTTAAGAATTATAAATATGATATAATAAATAAGATATATAATTCAGGGAGAATATATGTTTGGACTGATAGGTAAAAAATTGACAGGACTGATTATAGGCGGACTCATTTTTATTATTTTCACAGGAATCATTATTGCAGCCGTCTTAACATTTAAACCTGTACATTATGTTCAGGATTACAATACGGATGTAGCTTGGTTAAGCAAAAATTTAAACGGGGTTGAAGGCGGAGAATATGAATCGTGTTACGAATGCTGGAATATTTTCGGCACCACCCAGGTTTCTCCGGGAGGAGATACAAATTATCACGGTTATTTAAGGATTTCATCGGAAGAAGCAGAGAAACTCAATAATGATTATCACTGGGAAAATGATTTAAATCAGCTTCCGGATATGGGAAACATCAAATTAACGTCATATAATCCTAACGACTGGTATGTATGTGAAGATTTTAATAAAGATATGTTTTACGGAATGGGTATGACGGATATACGTTATAATAAAAACGGAACTATAATATTCAGCAATGAATTTAACTAAAAAATATAAAAATAAACAGAACAGTTTCTGTTTTGTTTCATTGGAGGTTATATATGAAAAGGGTATTTCTTATTGTTTTGGACAGCTTTGGGATAGGCGAAGAACCTGATGCCAATCTTTTCGGAGACGTAGGCTCCAATACAATCAAATCCTGTGCATCGAGTGAATATTTTGATATGCCAAACATGGCGAAACTCGGACTTTTTAATATTGACGGAGTGGATGTATCTTTTACGTCAAAGGATATTAATGCCCTTGAGAGCAATAAAAAGGCTCTGTACGGAGAGATTAGCGAAGGCATTACAAATTGTAAGCATGATGCACTTATTGCCCGTATGAGGGAAAAATCGATGGGTAAGGATACTACGATAGGTCACTGGGAGATCGCAGGCCTTGTATCACCCAAGCCCATGCCAACATATCCTAACGGATTTCCAAAAGAAGTTATCGAAGAATTTGAAAAGAGAACAGGCCGTAAGACTATTGTTAATGCAACCTATTCAGGAACCAAAGTTATCGCCGATTACGGTGATGAGCATGTTAAAACAGGCGCACTTATAGTTTATACATCCGCGGATTCTGTTTTTCAGATTGCTGCACATGAAGAAGTAGTTCCTCTTGAAGAGCTTTATAAATACTGCAAAATCGCAAGAGAAATATTACAGGGCGAGCACGGTGTCGGAAGAGTTATTGCAAGGCCTTTCTTAGGAGAGAGCGGTAACTATTACAGAACACCTCATCGTCACGATTTCTCGCTCGTACCGCCTAAGGATACTATGTTAAACATCCTAAAAGATGCAGGCAAAGATGTTTTATCAATCGGTAAGATATACGATATATTTGCAGGTAGCGGAATTACGGATTACGTATATACCGAATCCAACGAAGACGGTATAAACAAAACTCTTGCCTGGATGGACAGAGATTTTAACGGAATCTGCTTTACCAATCTGGTTGATTTTGATATGGTTTACGGTCACAGAAGAGATATCGAAGGCTATGCAAAAGCTCTTTCGTATTTTGACTTAAGATTACCGGAGATGTTAGATAAACTCGGTGATGATGACTGCCTTATGATTACCGCGGATCACGGCTGCGATCCGGGATTTACCAAGACTACCGACCATACCAGAGAGTATATTCCTTTTATCTGCTACGGTAAAAATATCAAGCCTGTAAATTACGGCACTCGTGAGACTTTCGCGGATATAGGTGCTACGGTACTTGATTTGCTTGACGTAGAAGGAAAACTTGACGGAAAATCCATTTTAAAATAAATCCAATTTATCCCATTATGGGTACTTCATCAGATACAATATGTCCAATTAAATACTACTTAGGGAGGTTAAAAAATTGACTGGAAAGAATTGCTTGAAACTACTTGAAACCGTTGGAATTGTATTGTGTTGCACTTTTATTTTTATTGGTTGTAATAATCCTAAAACAATTACGGATTACCCCGGAAATGAGTCTGTTACCGAAATCGTTTCCGAAGAGGAAGAGGAAACTGTTACTGATGAAAAAGAAAAGGACATTTATATTGCTGATGAAGAGGAAGAATTGGAAGATATCATGCCTAATGATTACCCTTTTGACGGGGCAGGCAATTTTATTTACAATCCCGTTGCTTTAAGACCGGGCCTTTCGAAAATTTACCATGACAAGCCCGAATACCTTGAAATGGCAAAACAGGTTATGCTTGCTGTAAATGACGGAGAAAAAGTGCTTACTTTAGATGCAGGTTACCCCATTACCAAAGAGGATTTTGATGAGGTTTTAAAAATCGCCGAAACTTCAAACCCTGTTGTCTATATAGCAAAGTTTGAAACAGAAGATTATTATAATTTTACAATAACATATCCCGATTATTTCGGATCTTTTGACGAATACGAATCTTATTGCCCGGATAACTTAATTAAGGATGATAAGAACTTTCCTGCCGAAATGGATGAATTCAGAGATTTTGTCACAGATGTTATCGACAGTAATGTAAATTACCAGGATAACGATATGGAAAATGCCAGAAAGATATATAAATATCTTATTGAAAATCTTTATATAAAAGAAAATGACTGGAATTATTCCGAACCTAATCCTGATGCCAAGGACGGAAGAAGCCTTCTTCATATTGATGTTGTAAGAAACCTTAAAAATGACAGATTATACCTGCATGAGTTTATAATGCTCTATCAGTATATGCTTACACAGTTAAATATCGAGAACCAGTTTGTTACAATGGACGGCAAACCTGCAATGGATAGGTATTTAAAATGGTTTCCGGATCAGATTTATATGAGCGATGTGCATTGTCTCATCATAAGGCACGATGGCATGGATTATCTTTGTAATCCTTATTTTGAATATTTAGATTTCAAGAATTTCCCTCTGTATGAAAACGATACCGAATGCCATTGTACATATTTTGCAATCAGTAAACAGACAAATAATAAATATTTTAAAATAAACGCTGTTATGTATAATCAGGAATTCGAACGAATGGAATTGTTCTTTTTCGGAGATTTGGATGCGGATTATCCTTTTGATGACAGAGAGTTTAAATAGAGATACTTTTAAATATATTTGAATTTTTCCCCGATAAATAGTATTATTTATCGGTATGATTTTTAACGGAAAAAGACGAAAGAGAGAAACAAAGTGGGCAATTACGATAAAGAGATACAAAGAAGAAGAACATTCGCAATTATTTCGCACCCTGATGCAGGTAAAACCACACTTACAGAGAAATTTCTTTTATACGGCGGAGCCATTAATCTGGCAGGAAGTGTAAAAGGGAAGGCTACTGCAAGACATGCGGTTTCCGACTGGATGGAAATAGAGAAGGAAAGAGGTATTTCCGTTACTTCATCGGTACTTCAGTTTGAATATGACGGATATTGCGTAAATATTCTGGATACACCGGGCCACCAGGATTTCTCTGAAGATACTTACAGAACCCTTATGGCTGCAGACTCTGCTGTTATGGTTATAGACGCATCAAAGGGTGTTGAGGCACAGACAAGAAAGCTTTTTAAAGTCTGTGGTATGAGAGGAATTCCTATTTTCACCTTTATAAATAAACTCGACAGAGATGCTCTCGATACATTTGAACTCTTGGATCAGATCGAAAACGAACTCGGAATTGCAACTTGTCCCGTTAACTGGCCCATCGGCTCAGGAAAAGGCTTTAAAGGCGTTTATGACAGACATAACGAAAAGGTTGTTATGTTTTCCGATACAGAAAAAGGTACCAAGGAAGGCAAATCCTGGGAAATAGATATGTCTACGAAAGATGCTTTGATTGAAGCAATCGGAGAAGAGGCATATAACAAACTGTCCGAAGAGATAGAACTTCTTGACGGTGCTGCTGCGGAATTTGACATAAAAGAAGTACAAAGCGGGAAACTGACACCTGTATTTTTCGGTTCCGCTTTAACCAACTTCGGCGTTGAAATCTTTTTGAACAATTTCCTTCAGATGTCGACAACTCCTCTTCCGAGAAAGAGTGATATCGGTATAATTGACCCGCTTGAAAATGAATTTTCTGCTTTTGTATTTAAAATTCAGGCAAATATGAACAAAGCTCACCGCGACAGAATTGCTTTTATGAGAATCTGCTCAGGCAAATTTGATGCAAGCAAGGAAGTTTATCATATGCAGGGCGGCAAATCCATGAGACTTTCACAACCTCAGCAGATTATGGCGGATGACAGAAAGATACTTGATACCGCGTATGCGGGAGATATTATCGGTGTATTTGATCCCGGTATTTTCTCTATCGGCGATACTTTAACGGTTGCTTCAAACAAATTTAATTATGAAGGCATTCCTACCTTTGCTCCCGAGCATTTTGCGAGAGTGCGTCAGATGGATACCATGAAGAGAAAGCAGTTTATGAAGGGTATTACCCAGATAGCTCAGGAAGGTGCTATTCAGGTGTTCCAGGAATTTAATACCGGTATGGAAGAAATTATTGTCGGTGTTGTAGGTGTGCTTCAGTTTGAAGTTTTAAAATACAGACTTGAAAACGAATATAATGTTGAAATAAGAATGGACAATCTGCCTTATGAACATATCAGGTGGATTGACAATAAAGACGAGATAGACGTGGCAAAACTGTCCGGTACTTCTGACATGAAGAAGGTAAAGGATATGAAAGGAAATCCTCTGCTTTTATTCATTAATGAATGGAGTATCGGTATGACGAAGGAAAGAAACAAAAATCTTATATTGTCGGAATTCGGAAAGAATTAAAAAATTTTATGAAGAAAATTTATTTGATCATAGGTGCACTTATATTGGCCCTTATACTTTTAATAGGTGCTTCCGTACTAATCGACAAACAGCTTGAAAAAGATACTTCTTTTATAAGCGATCATATCGATTTTGACAAAACGGCTCAGAATGTTGCTTATACGAGTTCTGCCTCTAACGGATCTTCGTCTTCTTTGGACATGGAAGTTACCGAAAAAGTTGCGCATATTGACGATGTGTCGAAGATAAAAGATGACTATGAAGTCATCAATACCAATATCGGTGAAATCAAAATCGATGCAGGACTTTCCGAAGAGGAATGGGGAGACCGTATTGCTATCGGTATTAATGCCCAGAATATAAATGCGGCCAATGACGAATGTCAGGGACTCTTTTATTATGACAATATGGAGCCTGAATTAAAGCAGCTTTATCTGGAGATTTATATAGCTATTAAGAATTATACAGAGGCGTTTTATATATGTTCCATAGATCCCGAAGATATTGATTATGCATTTAACTGTGTGATGGGAGATCATCCGGAGATTTTCTACACAAACGGCTATATGTATACGAAATATACGACAACGGAAAGAATCATAAAGATTGAATTTACGCCGGCTTACACCATATCTTATGAGGATGTTCAAAAATATCAGAAGGATATTGATGCATATAAAAATGCTTTTCTGGCCGGTATTAATAAAAATACAGACGATTATACCAAGATTAAATATACATACGAATTCATTATAATGAACACCGAATATGATGTTGATTCTGTTGAGAACCAGAATATTTTATCCGTATTTTTGTTCGGAAGATCGGTATGCCAGGGCTATGCAAAAGCATTCCAGTATTTATCCGCACAACTCGGTATTCAGAGCACACTTGTTGTAGGATATGTCGGAGCAAATGAAGGCCATGCATGGAATATGGTTAAGTGTAACGGTCAGTATTATTACATTGACTGTACATGGGGCGATTCTTCTTATCTTGAAAACTCGATGAGCCTTAACTCCGGCGGTATTAATTATGACTATTTAAATATCACTACAAGCGAACTTCAGCTTACACATGTAATTGATAATTTCATGCCGCTTCCTCCTTGCACCGGTACTTCTGACAATTATTACGTAAAAGAAGGTCTTTACTTTAGGGGAATTGATTTGGTTCAACTTGATAATGCATTCAGAAATGCTAAAACGGAGGGCAGGGATTCCGTTGAACTTAAATGTTCCGACAGTGAGGTTTATGACAGACTTGGTGAATATCTTTTAGAAGAAAATCATATTTTTGATTATATGTCTAATGATAAAGAGAGTATCAAGTACATGCAGAACAAGGATTTGAATATTTATTCGTTCCCTTTAAGATAATTTCGGGGACAGTAATGTGACTTGTGACTTAAACTGTTTTGTGGTAAAATAAAAGGGCATATGAGGTTTTTGTCATATGCCGGTTTGAAGGTCCTTTTACGGAGGTTAAAAATGAGTACAGCTAACAATAATGAAAAAATCGGTTCTGTTCGTATCGCAACAGATGTAGTACCTCTTATTGCAGCGCTTGCATCTCAGGATGTTGAGGGCGTTACACCTTTACAGGATAAAAAGAATCTTTCTTTGAAAATTAATTTAAGAAGACTTACCAGAGGCATAAAAGTTGATATTAAAGGCAAAACCTGCAGTGTTGATATGGCTATAGGTATTCTTTACGGATATCAGGTTCCCGAAATCTGTCCCAAGGTTCAGAATTCGGTTAAGACCGCTATCGAAACCATGACAGGCCTTGAAGTCAGCGACGTAAATGTCAGAATTGCTTCTGTAAGCATGTCATAAGGAATAAATATGAACAGAAAAGCAGAACGCGAATTTACTTTTAAACTGTTATTTATGTCTGATTTTTATGAGAAGAAAGAGTTAGGTGACGAACTTCTTCTCTATTTTGATGCACCGTCTCCTTTTGAAGATAAAGAGGATGATGATGCCCCTGCAGAAAGACTTTATTCGTTAAAAGAATCTGTTAACGAAGAAGACAGAAGAAGAATAGTAGCAAGATATGTTGAAATAATTGACAAACTTGATGATATTGATAAAAGAATTTCTGAAGTTTCAAAAGGCTGGACTATTGATCGTATCGGAAAAGTCGAACTTGCGATTTTAAGACTTGCCGTTTATGAAATAGTTTATGATGACAATATTCCGACCTCTGTAGCTATTAACGAGGCTGTAGAATTATCAAAAAAATTCGGACCTCAGGATTCATATGTATTTGTTAACGGTATTCTTGCCAGGTTTGCTTGATGAAAACTATATATTCGGTTTTTCAGGTTAATACATATATTCACAATATGTTCCGCGAAGATTATCTTTTATCCGATGTTTCTGTTTCGGGAGAGATAAGCAATTTGAAATTCCATACATCGGGACATATTTATTTTACGTTGAAAGACGATAAATCTGCCATTTCGTGCGCCATCTTCCGTCCATCCGCTCAAAAACTTAATATTGCTTTAAAAGACGGAGACAAGATAGTGGCTTCGGGCAGCATATCCAATTATGTGCCAAACGGCAGCGTGACTTTTAACGTTACAAAAGTTGAATATGAAGGCGTCGGAGATTTAACCGTTAAGTTTGAAGAACTTAAGAAACGACTCGCTGAACAGGGTCTGTTTGATAAAGAGTTTAAAAAGCCTATTCCTAAGTTTCCTAAGACCATAGGAATTGTTACAGCTCCCACGGGTGCTGCGATTAGAGATATTATTTCGGTATCAAAAAGAAGAAACCCTTACATTTCTCTTATATTATTCCCTGCGCTGGTTCAGGGCGAAGGAGCGAAAGAGAGTATCGTAAAAGGTATCGAAACCCTTGAGAAAGCCAATGTGGATGTAATTATCGTAGGACGTGGCGGCGGAAGTCTCGAAGATTTGTGGGCTTTTAACGAAGAAGAAGTTGCTTACGCCATATTCCAGTGTCCGATACCGGTTATTTCGGCCGTAGGTCATGAAATAGATTTTACGATTTCGGATTTTACCGCGGATTTAAGAGCAGCCACGCCTTCTGCGGCTGCAGAACTGGCGGTTCCCGATATCAGACAGACGATTGAAGATATAGAAGATTTAAAAAAGTCTCTCGATAAAGGCTTTGAGAGAGTGCTAAAAAACAAACTTCATAAACTGGCTGTTTTTGAAGCAAAACTTAATGCACTTTCACCCGTAAACAAATTAAACAAGCAGAAATTAATCACAGATTCTTATAACAATAAACTCGATTTATTAATTAAAAAGATCATAAAAGAAAAGAAAGCCGAACTGGAGACATTATCCGAGAGATTAAAAGGAGTTTCACCTTTGGAACGTTTAAAAGCAGGTATGGCTTATGTAACGGATTCTTCGGGTAAAAGAGTGGTCGGCGTTGAGGGCCTTTTAACTAACGATAAGATTAAACTTACCATGAAAGACGGATATGCCTACGCAATTGTTGAGAAAGTGGTTAAAGAGGGGTAAATTATGGATGCAGTAACTATTGATGAAAAAATCAAATCCGTGGAAGAGATTTTAAAAGAACTTGAAAAAGACGACATTGCAATCGAAGATGCACTTGATTTATATACAAAAGGCAAGGTTGCGATAGAAGAATGCAAGAATAAAATCGATATGATTGAAAAAGAGGTTTTAAAAATCAATCCTGACGGAAGTACTTCGTCTTTTGATGATGCGGATTTTTAATTAGTTACCACAAGTTTTGAATGAATAATTAATGGGGGGCTGAAGATTATGAGAGAAGATTTTATTAATTTATTAATTCAAAAAGTAAACGAAACGTTTGGAATCATGAAACCCTACATGCCTGCTGAGGAGGGATTGCAGAGACGTGTAACGGAATCGATGAATTATTCTTTTATTTCAGGTGGTAAAAGAATAAGACCTTTATTCATGCTTGAAAGCTACAGACTTTTCGGAGGAGACGATTTAAGTAAGATTTCTCCTTTTATGGCTGCTATTGAGATGATTCACACATACTCGCTGATTCATGACGATCTTCCGGCAATGGATAATGATGATTACAGAAGAGGAAGACCGACAAACCATAAAATGTTTGATGAAGCAACTGCAATTCTTGCAGGTGACGGTCTTTTAAATCTCGCTTTTGAAACAATATCAAAAGCAATGGTTGAAGAGGATGACATTATTGTTTTAAGAAGAATGGCATATGCAAATTACGTTCTTGCAAACAAGGCTGGAATATACGGAATGATCGGAGGTCAGATGGTTGACCTTTTGATGGAAAACAAGACCGATACCGAGCTTGATACACTTCTTTTTATACACAAACATAAAACAGCCGCGCTTATCGAAGCCGCATTAATGATTGGTGCGATTATGGCCGGCGCCGACGATGATGAGATTGCCATGATTGAAAAGGTCGGAGACAACACAGGACTTGCATTTCAGATTAGAGATGATATTCTTGATGTAATCGGTGACTCGATTAAACTTGGAAAGAGTGTCGGAAGCGATGAGAAGAATGATAAGACAACCTATGTTAAGATAAAAGGTCTTGAAGAAAGTCAGAAAGATCTCGAGAATCTTTCAAAAGAAGCAAGAGACATAGTTATTGGGATAGCAGGAAAAGAAACTTTCCTATCAGATTTGATTGAATATCTCGTAAACAGAGAAAAATAATATTTACCCGGTAAAACCATGTACATTGAAAAGATAAACAAACCTAACGACATAAAGAAAATCAGCAAAAACCATCTTTATGATCTGGCTGATGAAATAAGAGATTTCCTGATAGAATCCATATCCGAAACAGGCGGTCATTTGGGAGCAAATTTGGGTACTGTTGAGCTTACAATGGCTCTTCATCTTGTACTTGATCTTCCTGAAGACAAGATTATATGGGATGTCGGACATCAGAGTTATACTCACAAGATTTTAACAGGCAGACGAGACGGTTTTGCCACACTTCGTAAATACGGAGGAATGGCAGGCTTCCCCAAGACTTGCGAGAGTGAATGTGATGCTTTTAACACAGGACATTCATCCACGTCTATTTCAGCAGGCTTAGGTATGGCTATGGCCCGTACCATGAGGGGCGAGAACAATACCATTGTTTCCGTAATAGGTGACGGAGCCTTAACAGGCGGTATGGCTTACGAAGCACTTAACAATGCGGGTAAAGCCAATACAAAGCTTATAATTGTATTAAATGACAACAACATGTCGATTTCCGAAAATGTCGGCGGAGTCAGCATGTATTTAAATAATTTAAGAACCAAAGAAGGATATCTGGATTTAAAAGAAGGCGTAAAAGATACGCTCTCAAAGGTTCCCAAGGGAGCCGATATGATCAATAAAATCCAGAAGGCCAAAAGTTCCATCAAATCCTTCGTTATTCCCGGTATGTTTTTCGAAGAGATGGGTCTTACTTATTTAGGACCCGTTGACGGTCACGATATCGGTGCAATGGTTCGTGCTTTCAACGAAGCAAAAAGATGTAAGACACCTGTTCTTGTTCATGTTATTACCAAAAAAGGCAAAGGATACTTGCCTGCCGAGAAACATCCTGCAAGATTTCACGGTGCTGAACCTTTTGATATCGAAACAGGTTTACCAAAGAATAAAAAACTTGCTCCCGATTATACAGATGTATTTTCTACCGTTATGTGTAAAATGGGTGAGCGTGATCCCAAATGCGTGGCTATTACAGCCGCTATGCCCGACGGTACGGGTCTTAAAAGATTTAAGAGCATGTATCCCGAAAGATTCTTTGATGTCGGCATAGCAGAAGAACATGCGGTAACTTTTGCCGCAGGCATGGCAATGGGCGGATATAAACCCGTTGTATGTGTTTATTCATCGTTCTTACAGAGAGCTTACGATCAGTTAATACATGATGTCTGCATTCAGAATCTTCATGTTGTATTCTGCATCGACAGAGCCGGGCTGGTTGGCAGCGATGGAGAGACGCATCAGGGTATATTTGATTTGTCTTACCTTTCCTCGATTCCCAATATGTGTGTAATGGCACCCAAGAATAAATGGGAACTCTCCGATATGATAAAATTTGCTCTTAATTACGACGGTCCCATCGCCATCAGATATCCCAGAGGAAGAGCATATGACGGCCTTCAGGAGTTCAGGGCTCCTGTAGAGTTTGCTCAGGGCGAATGGATTTTCAGAGAATCGGGAATCTGTCTTATAGCTGTCGGCAGTATGGTTAAAACAGCAGTTGAAGTAAGAGAAAAACTCAAAGAATACGGCAAAAATGTTTCCATCATGAATGCCAGATTTGTCAATCCGATTGATGAGGAAATGATAAAAGAAATATCTGTGACTCATCCTCATATTGTTACAATGGAAGAGAACGTTTTATCAGGTGGCTTTTCGGAAAGAGTCGGAGCGTTTCTTTTAAGAGAAGGACAATTCTGTAAACATACAGCTATCGCAATTCCTGATATGTATGTTGAGCACGGAAATGTTGATTTGTTAAAGAAAGAAATCGGAATCGATGCGGATTCGATAGTAGAAAAGATTCTAAAAGAAGGCGAGGGAATATCTTAATATAGTGAAAGAGAGACTTGATATATTACTCGTAAATAAAGGATTGGCTTCCTCGAGAGAAAAAGCCAAAGCTTTAATAATGAGCGGCATTGTATATGTCGATAATCAGAAAGAAGATAAAGCAGGCTCTCTTTTTGACGAAAATGCTGTTTTAGAAATACGTGGCGAAACATTAAAATACGTTTCCCGCGGCGGTCTTAAACTTGACAAAGCAGTAAGCGTATTTAATCTAAATTTCGACGGTTTCACCTGCCTTGATATCGGAGCATCAACAGGCGGATTTACCGACGTAATGCTTCAAAACGGTGCTTCTAAAGTCTACAGCGTAGACGTAGGCCATGGACAGCTTGACTGGAAACTAAGAAATGATGAACGTGTTGTTTGCATGGAAAAATGCAATTTCCGATACGTTACCGACAAAGAAATCCCTGAAAAGATTGATTTTGCCGCAACCGACGTATCGTTCATCTCACTCACCAAAATACTTATTCCCGCATACAACCTCTTAAAGAAAGACGCATTGATGGTCTGCCTTATCAAACCTCAGTTTGAAACCACCAAAGAAAAGGTCGGAAAAAAAGGCGTTGTCCGCGACCCCTCAGTCCACAAAGAAGTAATAGAAAAAGTCATTGACTTTTGTTTAAAGATTGGCTTCACTATCGAAGGCCTTGATTATTCGCCTATCAAAGGACCGGAAGGCAATATAGAATACTTAATTCTAATAAAAAAGACTAATGATGATATAATCGATGAAGAAAAAGCTTTAAGTTTTAAAGACTATTCTTACGATAATAGTCTAAAAGGCTTTTCAGACATAATAGATGAAGTTGTAAATAAATCTCACTCAGAACACAATGTTTAGATTAAGGGGGCGGTTTTCGTATGATGCGCGAGCGGGTAATATGGAGCCGTCGGTACTTAACGAACGGAGTGCGAAGCACGAACGTGAGTTTAGTTCCGCTACGGGGACATCTTTAGCGAGAGCGTGCCCACGGTGTATTATGTGGTCCCCACCCCCAACGATAAACAGGAGGTTTGAATGAAAGTTTTAATTTGTGTAAATCCGTATAAGGACAAGGAACTGAAGGTTTGCAAGAAAATCTGTGAATTTTTTGATGAGAAAAACGTGGAGTATGCAAAACCTGTTCGGGTAAGCAGAGAAACGAATGTCTCGGTTAATGATGCCGAGGGTTGTGATGTTGTGCTCGTGCTCGGCGGCGACGGTACCCTTATGCGTGTTGCAAAGAAGTGCTCGAAATTCAATCTTCCTATACTTGGTATAAATTTGGGCCATCTCGGTTTCCTTGCTCAGACAGGTGTTGATGGTCTTGAAGAAACATTGGGACGTCTTATCAGAAAAGAGTATCTTTTAGAAGAAAGAATGCTTTTAGACGGACGTGTTTACAGAAATAATGAGCTTATTTTTGAATCCGAAGCATTAAATGATGTGTGTATAAACCGAGGGGGAATGCTTCAGATTTTAAATTTTGATATTTCAGTAAACGGTATGTTTCTTAAATCCTATGGAGCTGACGGTGTAATTATTTCTACGCCTACGGGTTCTACGGGATACAATTTATCTGCAGGCGGACCAATCGTTGAGCCTTCAGCGGATATGATTCTTGTTACGCCGATTTCCGCCCACTCTTTTATGAACAGAAGTATTCTGTTTAAAGCAGAAGATACTGTAAAGATTTCAATCGGCGAACCGCATGATGAAGAGACGGGCCAGACAGTTCTTGCGCATTTTGACGGCTTTGAACATATTGATCTTCAGTATAAGGACGAGATTGTAATTTCAAAGAACGCAGGCCATGTAAGCTTCATTCAGATGAATAATGTTAATTTCCTTGAAACCCTTAACAGGAAACTTAAAGAAAACTAGTTTTATAAGGGGGTCAAATGCTTTTAAATTTACATGTTAAAAATTTTGCTCTTATCGATGAAATTGATATAGATTTTTCTAAAGGGCTCAATATTCTTACAGGTGAAACAGGCGCCGGCAAATCGATTGTTTTAGGGTCTTTAGCTATAGCACTCGGAGCAAAGGCCGACAAAGACTGCATCAGAACAGGCGAAGAATTCGCTTTGGTTGAAATCACGTTTACGGCCGATACCGATGAGGTTAAGAATAAACTTGTTGAAAATGATATATCTTTGGAAAACGATTGCGTTTTAATTCAGAGAAAAATTACGCCTCAAAGAAGCGTATTTAAGCTCAATTCTCAGACTGTTACCGTTGCTGTCATAAAAGATATTGCATCCGCTTTAATTGATATCTACGGACAGCACGACTATCAGAATCTTTTAAATTCCAGAAAACACATCGAAATACTTGATTCGTTTGCAAAAGACATTTCAGACGCAGTTTCCGGCTATAAGAAAACTTATGCCGAGTATCTGCGTTTAAAAACGTTAGCTGAGAGTCCCGAAGTTGATGAAGTAAGAAGAGAAAGAGAGATTTCTCTACTCGAGTATCAGATAAACGAAATCAAATCCGCATCCTTAAAGGTAAACGAAGAAGAGGAAGTCGAAGAAAGATTAAAAGTTCTTGAAAACGCATATAAAATCCAGAGTACTTTATCCCTCGTAAAAGACATGATGTATGATTACGAGAGCAGTGCGGGAGAAATGATCAATAAATCCATTCGCGAAATGACTGCGATTTCATCTTATGATTCTGCACTGGGAAATTTGTTTGACGAGCTTAACAATATTTATTCACTTGTGTCCGATTTTGAACGTGAAACATATGGGCTTTTAGAAGACTATGCGCCTAACGAAGAAGAACTCGAAAGACTCAGGGAAAGATACAATCTTATCAACGAACTTGAAAGAAAATACGGCAGAACCATAGAAAATGTGCTCGAGTATCTGGACGACAAGGAAAAAGAACTCGAAGCTTTAGAAGATTATGCGATTAAAAGAGAAAGCATCCTAAAAGACTATGAAAAAGCTAAAGAAGCTTTAAAGAAATCCGCAGATGCCTTAACCGAAGTCAGAAAGAAAAACGCAAAATCTTTTGAAGAAGCCATTACTGAAGGACTTTCGGATCTTAATTTCAATCAGAGTTCATTTAAAGTTGCAATTACTGAGGCGTCTGACTATACAGCTAACGGTAAAGACAAGGTGAATTTTGAAATCTCCACCAATCCGGGCGAGCCATTAAAGCCTCTTGAAAATGTTTCTTCGGGCGGTGAACTTTCAAGAATTATGCTTGCGATTAAAACAGTAGGAGCTAAGAGCGATAATACCGAAACGCTCATTTTTGATGAAATTGATGCCGGCATTTCAGGCGTTACCGCTTGGAAAGTGGCCAAGAAGCTTGCTCTTTTATCAAAAGATCATCAAATTATTTTAATAACACATCTTCAGCAAATAGCTGCAATGGCCGATGTACATTTTGAGATAAAGAAAATCGTATCTGACAACTCAAGAACCAATACTTATATTGATGTGCTTGATGAAGAAGGCGAAATAAAAGAAATTGCAAGAATGCTCGGAGATGAGTCGGGAGCTGAGAGTTTCCTTGAAAATGCATCCGAGATTAAAAAGCAGGCTTTGGACTACAAAAAATCAATTGATATTTAATTGTCTCTTTATTTAAGGATAAAAATATAGTATAATATACAAGATATCGGGTATGATTTATCTTTTATGAGCATAAATTGTGCTTTGAGAGTATATTAAACTATATTTTTTCTTTTTATTTTGTTTCGGAGGGTTAAATGAAAAACATTCTCTTTGTTGCATCAGAAGGTGTTCCGTTTATTAAGACGGGCGGACTTGCGGATGTAGTGGGTTCTCTTCCCAAATATGTGGATAAGCGTTATTTCGATATTCGCGTAATGATTCCCCAATATACCTGTATTTCTCAGGAATTAAAAGACAAAATGGTTTATAAGACCAGTTTTTACATGGATTTCCACTGGAAAAACGAATATGTCGGAATTCTTGAGGCCGAAGTTGACGGAGTAAAATATTATTTCATAGATAACGAATCCAAATTCGGAGGATTCCATCCTTACAGCTCAAATGTTTACGACGACATTGAGAAATTTGCATTCTTCTCAAAAGCTGCTTTGGCTGCAATGCCACTCCTTGATTTCAGACCTGACGTAATTCACTGCCATGACTGGCAGACCGGTCTTATTCCTGTTTATCTTAAAGAAAGATTTCAGGGCAATGAATTCTTCCATGGAATTAAGTCCGTTATGACTATTCATAACCTTAAATTCCAGGGTAAGTGGGATGTACCTGCCGTAAAAGATATTACAGGCCTTCCCGATTATTTCTTTACACCGGATAAGCTTGAGTCTTACAAGAATGCCAATCTTTTAAAGGGTGGTCTTGTATATGCGGATGTTATTACTACCGTTTCCGAGACTTATGCGAAGGAAATCATGACTCCTTTCTACGGAGAGAGTCTTGACGGTCTTTTAAGAGCAAGAGAAAGCGATTTAAGAGGTATTGTCAACGGTATCGATTATTCCGAATATGACCCTTCGGTTGATAAATTCATCGATTACAAATACAATGCGGCAAACTTCAGAAAAGAAAAAATAAAAAATAAGAGAAAACTTCAGCACGATCTGGGCCTTGAAGAAAACGATAAAATGATGATGATTGGTATCGTTTCAAGACTTACAGATCAGAAAGGTTTTGACTTAATCGCATATATAATGGATGAGCTTTGCCAGGATGCTGTTCAGATTGTTGTACTCGGTACAGGTGAAGAGCAGTATGAGAATATGTTCAGACACTTTGACTGGAAGTACAACAACAAGGTTTCAGCTAATATCTATTATTCAGAGTCCATGAGCCATAAGATTTATGCTTCCTGTGATGCATTCCTTATGCCTTCGTTATTTGAGCCCTGTGGCTTAAGCCAGCTTATGGCATTAAGATACGGTACAATTCCTATCGTAAGAGAAACAGGCGGTCTTAAGGACACTGTAGAGCCTTACAACGAATACGAGTCAAAGGGAACCGGCTTCAGTTTTGTAAATTACAATGCTCACGAAATGCTCAATACAATTCGTTATGCAGAAAAGATTTACTACGACAGAAAACGTGAATGGAACAAGATGATTGACAGAGCAATGGCTGTTGACTTCTCCTGGCAGGTTTCCGCTAATAAGTATCAGGAAATGTATGACTGGTTAATCGGATAAAATTTAAGACAAATAAAATCATGAAATGTGCCGAAGGTTGTACCTTTGGCACATTTTTATGATATTATAGTAAAAGTGAGTTTTTGAGAGGCTTTAAAGGTATTAAAAATGGCATTTGACGGATTTTGTATACAAAGAATTACAAAAGAATACAGCGATCTTTTTAGCGATGGGCGAATTTCAAAGATTATTCAGCCGAATGCTTTTGATATTATTCTCGTGATTAAGAAGGAGAGGGATACGTACAATCTTTTTGTTTCGGCCAATCCTTCGATGTCTTATACATATCTTGTAAAGGATAAAGGCGAAGCACCTCAGAATGCGCTTAATTTTTGCATGGTTTTGCGTAAATACATTGCCAACGGAAAAATATTAAGCGTTAAACAAAAAGGTAATGAACGTATCATAACGTTTGAAATCGAGCACTTGGACGAAATGGGCGACCGTTCAGTCAAAAAGCTTATTTTCGAGCTTATGGGAAAGCACAGTAATATCATTTTGACAGATGAAAACGATATTATTTTAGACAGCATCAAAAGAATTTCGACTTTGACAAGTTCCGTAAGAGAAGTACTTCCTAAAAAAGAATATTTCTTTCCTTCGGATTTATCAAAAATCAATCCATATGATTGTGATTTCAAAGCGGAGATTACTCGTCTTGTACAAATCATAAAAGATGAAAACCGAGATCTTAAGATTTCTTCACTTCTTTTCTCAAATTTCGAAGGTGTATCCAAGGCCTTTGCAAAAGAAGTAATTATAAGAGCCGGATTTGACAATGATTATCCCGTAAAAGATCTTGATAATAATAAGATTAATTTACTTTGCGACGCTTTTGAAAAAACCACAGAAGAAGCAAAAGACAATACTTCGTTTTATTCGTATTCAAAGAAAGGTTCGCTATATGATTATACGACTTTCTTTTATGATTCTTTTATGAGCGAAGGCATAGATTTTAAAGAACATAAAGACTCATATATATGCGAATTCTTAAATGAATTTTATTCTGCCAAGCATGATGAAGGCGTTATTTTACAAAAGAGTAACGACATCATTAATGTTTTGAATTCCCATATTCAGAAGAATAAGAATAAAATGGGCGAGTGGGAAAAAGAATTGTCAGAATGCGAGAATAAAGATACTCTAAAGAAATACGGCGAACTTTTGAAAGCATATTGTCACAATTTATCGCAAGGCAGCGAAGCGACAGTCCTTGATTATTATACCAACGAAGAAATCACAATTCCCTTGGATGAAAACAAGAGCATTATCGCAAATTCGAATAAGTATTTTAACGATTATTCGAAGGCTAAAAGAAGAGAAGAGAAATTAAACGAGCTTCTTTTAGAAACCAAAGATGAAACGAAATATCTCGAAGAGATGCTTTTATATATTTCGATTTCCGAAAACTCATCGGATTTAAATCAGATCAGAAGCGAACTTTTCGACAAAGGATATCTGCGTAAAAACGTTAATCCCAAGGATAAGAAAAAGAAGTCTGTTATCAAGCATTATATTTACGATAACAATTATCATATCTATGTCGGAAAGAACAATATCCAGAATGAAGAAGTCACATTTAAGATTGCAACAGGAAATGACTGGTGGTTTCACGCAAAAGGCATTGCAGGCTCACATGTAATCGTTAAATCTGACAAGGATAATGATGCAACGGAATGGGAGATGCCTGATGAAGTGTTTGAACTTTGCGCAGGCTTAGCGGCTCTTAATTCTTCGCATAACGGACTCTCGAAAGTCGAAGTTGATTACACACGTAAAAAACATATAAAAAAACCTGCCGAAGGTGACAAAGGCAAGGTTATTTATCATAAGTACTATTCAATGGTTGCAACGCCCGATATATCTATGTATGAATTGACTAGCGTAAACTCTTGAAGTATAATAATTAGGTATGCAAAAAAACAAAAGGCGGGTTAATTATGGTTAAAAGTATGACCGGTTACGGTCGAAGCGAGAAGGTAACACCTACAGCTAAATGTTCGGTGGAAATTAAGTCAGTAAATCACAGATATCTTGATATGTCGATTAAGCTTCCCAGAAAGCTTAACATGTTCGAAGCAGATATCAGAGAAGTTTTAAAAGATTACATTCAGCGCGGTAAGGTTGATGTATTCGTAAGTTACGAAGATTATTCGAAAGAAAGCGTTAACATTAAATACAATCAGGAAATCGCAGCAGAATACATGAAGTATTTTGCAAAGATGGCCACAGATTTTGAACTTGACGACGATATAAGAGTTTCGACTCTTGCAAGAATGCCCGAAGTGCTTGTTTCCGAAGATGAAAACATCAACGAAGATGAAATCTGGAAACTCGTAAAAGATGTTCTCATCGAAGCATGTGATGCATTTGTTGTATCCAGAATCAAAGAGGGCGAGAATTTAAGAACAGATCTTCTTGAAAAGCTTGAAGCGATGAGCAAGAACGTTGCATTCATCGAAGAAAGATATCCCAAGACGATTGAAGATTACAAGAACAGACTTACAACCAAGATAAAAGAGGTTCTCGAAGACAAACAGATTGACGAATCCAGAATACTTACCGAAGTTTGTATTTATTCCGACAAGGTTTGTGTTGATGAAGAAATGGTAAGACTTAAGAGCCATATCGAAGCTGTTAAGGAAGCACTTACAACAGGTGGATGTGTCGGTAAGAGACTTGATTTTCTCGCACAGGAGCTTAACCGCGAAGCCAACACAACACTTTCAAAGTCAACCGATATTGAGATTTCAAATGTTGCGATTACTATCAAAACCGAAATCGAAAAGATAAGAGAGCAGATACAGAACATCGAATAAGGAGTTCTATTTATGAAAAATAACGGAATCTTGGTAGTTATTTCCGGATTTTCGGGCGCAGGCAAAGGTACACTCGTCAGAAAACTCATGGAAAAATATGATAACTATTCCTTAAGCGTATCAATGACCACAAGAGATAAAAGAGACGGCGAAGAAGACGGCGTTCATTATTTCTTCGTGGATCACAGAAAGTTTGAGCAGACTATAATCGAAGACGGTCTTTTGGAATACGCTTCCTACTGCGGAAACTATTACGGAACGCCCAAGGAATACGTTGAAAAACAGATAGAAGCAGGAAAAGACGTTATCCTTGAAATCGAAGTACAGGGTGCTCTTCAGATTAAGAAGAAATTCCCGAACACGGTTTTACTTTTCGTAACACCTCCTTCGGCAGATGAACTTATTAACAGACTTAAAGGACGTAACACAGAGTCAGAAGAGGAAATCTACAGAAGAGTCGGAAGGGCAATCGAGGAAGCCGAATGGATTCCTAAATATGATTTTCTGGTAATTAACGACGATCTGGATGAATGTGTCGACAGTCTGCACAATATCATTACAACAGCACATAATGCGCCGGTAAGACAATCGGATTTGATTGAAAAAATAAAAAAAGAACTCGAAGTTATATCGAAAGGAGAATAGAAATGTTACATCCGTCCTACACAGATTTGATGAATGTAGTTAACTATGATGCAGTGGAGGCTGGTGATTCACCTATAGTTAATTCACGTTATTCGATAGTTATGGCTACATCTAAAAGAGCACGTCAGATAATTGACGGCGCAGAACCTCTTGTAGATAATGAAGACGCAAAGCCCCTCTCAATCGCAGTTAAAGAATTAAACGA
>JAEEGI010006696.1_pt1 | contig 25969 bp, 15 predicted proteins | sample 8958751 | NCBI WGS metagenome assembly JAEEGI01 (sample SAMN16246545, study PRJNA631951) | gut metagenome | biome: gut microbiome; feature: rumen; material: KS-attached | host: Bos | place: Iran: Karaj | collected 2018-10
CTTTCCTCCGGACAGTTTTGGTTTTTCAACAGGTTCATGATCTTCAGCCGGCTTCTGCTCCTCAGGAGCCTTTTTTCCTCCGGACAGCTTTGTTTTGTCAGGCTGCTCCTGCTCTGTCTGAGATTCGTCCTGCGCCTCTTCATAGCATGGTCTGAGAAACTCCTGAGTAATATCACACAGACGATCAACCATTTTCTCGCTGGAGGGAAATTTTGTCAGATTTATCCAGTTAATACCTGAGAGTTCGAACTTAATAACATCCGGGAGTGTAAAGTTTTCTATCTTGATAGGCACTGTCCTTTTTAGGTTGGAAAGTGCAAAATTCAATTCTCTTCTGCAATAGGGAGAATCAATATATCTCGGAGACAGAAAACAAAGGAAGATTTCACAGTTTTTGATTCTGTCTGCCAGTGCCTTCACAAAGTTCTCTCCCACTGAGATTCCGCCAGCGTCATACCACACTCTATAGCCTCTCTGTTGAAGATCGGAGATAATTCTATAGACAACCTCTTCGTCATCATGATTATAGCTGACAAAAATATACCCTTTGTCCCCGTTATAAGCCTTTAAAATATTTTTTCCTTCCATAACGGTATCCTCCCGGATCGGCTTTTCGAACTTTTTTGCTTTTAGAATAAAATTTTACCATGATTTCATAGTGTTTTCAATATAAAAGATTCCAAATAAGCAAAGCGCTCGCGGTAATCAGATTGCAGACGTCTATTTGTATTACATCTTTTTCATTTTCCTCGTACTTTTAACAGTTACCCCTATAAACACGAAATCCGCAGCGAAGATTTAATCCTCGCTGCGGGTCTCACAGATATTCAGATGTTTTCTTCCAACGGCAAGTATAGATAACTATTGCCCGGATGAAACACTACTAGAGGGAATAACAGAAAAGGTATGCATAAGATAGGAGAATCGTCTTCCGAAGCCTTCGGCACTTTCAATGGAATAATGTGCCGTGGCAACACGGCAGCCGTCGGATGCAGGAATAATATACACCATCTGAAGCAACTCGGGCATTCTTCCGCCGCCTTTAACCTCGGATGCATCAATCCGTATGCAGCTGCCTGCGCAGTCCAGTGGGTATGAGCTTCTGCTGATTTCATACTCATTTGAAAGGGCTTCTCCGATGGATGCAGCAACAGTTTCGGCATCCTGCGCGCTGTATGTCACTTCAAGATAATTCTCAGGTTTATCAGAGTTGTCATAGACAGAGATGAAGCATTCGCGGTCAGTTTCGCTTCGCCGTGCGAATGACTCATAGTCATAGTCCATCTCGAAGCCGATCGTATCATTTCTGATATGCTCGTATCGTACCGTCTCCTCCATGCCCTCCATGATAATTACTGTTTCAAAGCGCTCACCGGGCTGTCTTCCGGATTCAGCCACGGTTTCAGGTACGGAGTCAGGTTCAGCCGGCTTGTCCTGGCCGGCAGGCAAAACAGGTACGGAAGCCTCTCCCGCGCGATTATTCCTGCTGAAACTGGTCAGAGCTGTCGTCAGCAGCAGTACAAGCGCGAGGAACACAATCGCTGTAAGGATAACTTTTTTCATCGTTTTCAGACTCCTTTCCGTAGATTGAAAAAACAAAGGTGCGCTGTGGAGAGAAGGCTTCGCATCAGGCTGCATAAGGCATATACAGGGGATTACTGAGCATGACCGCCATGATATTACAATACTCCTAAAAGAAAGTCAAGAACTCCAAAACAGGAAAGGATATCTCCGGTTACTGTACAGTGAGGAAGCAGTGCCGGCAGGACGTTCTGATCCGGCAGTGTAAACCAAGGGCCATTGAAAGATCCTGGCTGCTGAAAAGTTCACAAATGCTTCAATAAGTCGCCATTACTCTTGTTACCAGACTGTAGAAGTGTTATAATGTCAGAAGATTTTTGCTGATTATCTGATTGATTCAGCAAGGAAATTTTGTAGTTGCCGGTATCTGTTCCACATGCAAAACGCTCTATGAAAAGCTTTTTTCAGCCGTGCCGGCCAGGGAAACCCTGTATTTAATTTCAAATCATTTCCAGGAGCAATCCTTCTCTGGAGAATGAGTCAGAGCGGCTGTCATTGCAGCCGGATAACGATTGGTGACAAAGAAAATGATTCACAAACTGAAGCTACCACTGAATAAGATGCGTCTCACAACTGTTCAGATCATTATGCTGGCTTTCCTGGGTGCTATTCTGATCGGAACAGTTCTTCTGACGATCCCCGCCGCTACGGCCACAGGAGAACGCTGCTCTTTCCTTACCGCACTTTTTACGGCAACTACTTCTGTCTGCGTGACGGGGCTGGTCGTTGTCGATACCTTTTCGTATTGGAGTATTTGGGGAAAGATCATCATTCTTCTGCTGATCCAGATCGGCGGTCTGGGTGTTATCACCATTTGGGCTTTGTTTATGTTGCTGCTCCGCAAGCGGCTCACGCTGGAATCCCGGCTGATTATCCGGGATTATTATAATCTGGATAATGCGCAGGGGCTGATTCTGTTCATTCGAAAAGTAGTTAAGGGAACACTGATTGCAGAGAGCACAGGAGCTTTGCTATACTGTTTTGTTCTTATTCCCCGAAACGGTTTCTGGAAAGGCTTATGGCAAGCGGTTTTTACCTCCGTCTCTGCTTTGTGCAATGCGGGGATCGATATTTTTGGGCCGGACAGTCTGATTCCCTATCAGACGAATCTTCCCATGAACATCATTACTATGCTTCTGATCATCTTTGGAGGTCTTGGATTTATTGTCTGGTTCGATATGTTTCATACCTGCCGCATTTGCCGGAAGACAAAAGGCGGTTTTCGGTCTTTCTTTCACCGGCTTCATGAGCACACCCGCCTGGTTCTCACCGTAACGCTGTTCCTGATCATTACCGGCTGGCTGACCGTGCTGGTCGGAGAATACAATAATCCGTCGACGATCGGGGAAATGCCTTTCGGAGACAAAGCACTCGCCAGTCTCTTTCAGTCTGTCACCTTCCGGACGGCCGGTTTTTCAACACTCCCTCAGCAGGACCTGACACCGTTCACCTGCATTGCAGGGCTTTTCTATATGTTTATCGGAGGCTCTCCCGCTGGAACGGCAGGAGGCGTGAAGACGGTTACAGCGGCGATTATTATTTTGAATGCCGGAGCCTATATCCGCCAGGAAAACGAGACGGTTATTTTTGGCAGGCGAATTACATATTCCATGATTTCCAAAGCCATTGCAATCGTTACCGTCAGCTTTTCGATGACTGTTCTGTTTGCTCTGCTTCTTCTCCTGGTAGATGATATTTCCCCTCTCTCGGCATTTTATGAGATTTTCAGTGCAACGGGAACAGTTGGTCTATCCAGGGGGGCAACAGCATCGCTGAATACAGGGGGAAAGGCGATTGTGATTCTGGCCATGTATGCCGGGAGGATTGCGCCGATTTCAATGACGCTGTTTTTCGGCATGGGAGATAAAAGCACAAAAAGCATTCAGTATCCGACGGGAAAGTATCTGATCGGTTGAAAGGAGAACAAAGCAAAAATGAAAAAGAAAGCGTTTGCAGTACTTGGACTGGGCAGATTTGGAATGGGTGTCGCTGATGGGTTGATGGAACGTGGCGCTGAGGTACTTGTCGCAGATAAAAACAGACGTATCATCGAGCAGAACGCGCATAAGTATACACAGGCTGTCATAGCCGATCTCGCTGATGTTGATGAAATAAAGGAACTTGGCCTTGGCAATATGGATGTTGTTATTGTTTCCATGGCTCAGGATCTGGAAGCGAGCATTATGTGTGTGATGGTCGCTAAAGAAAACGGCGTCCACAGGATTATAGCCAAGGCTGAAAATAAAAGGAAAGGTGAAATCCTTAAAAAGGTTGGCGCGACCCAGGTCATTTATCCGGAGAGAGAAAGCGGGATCCGTACAGCGTTCCAGCTGATGTCCCGGGATATCCTGCAGTTTTTTGACCTTTCAAGCGATCTGGTTTTTGTGGAAATGGAACCGCGCAAGGAGTGGGACGGGAAAAAAATCTCTGACCTGGAACTCCGCTCAAAATACGGCATCAATGTAATTGCAATCCGAAGAGGAGAAAAGGTGCAGACCGTCATCAATCTGGACACCGTAATCCGAAAAGAAGAACCACTTCTGACAGTGATTTCAAAAGAACATCTGGAAAAACTTGAGCTGAACACCTGAAGGTGATCTCTATGCCGAAAACCGAGAACAAAACCCATCCTGAAACGGCTTCTGATGCCGATACCGAAAACGGCAGGCTTTACAGAATTTATGCTTCCGCCGGAAATCCTCTGGATTCCGGAACATACCGGTTTGTTGCTGAATTTGCACGCCGCAAAGCAGCGGAGAAATATGCTAAATATATTCAGAAGAAAAAGCGTTTTTCAGACAAATCCATCCTGATAAAAGAGGTCTTAACAGAGGAACCCGCTGCGGAGGAAGGTGAACTTGTAGTTGTTCTCAGCCCGTTGGGTGAACTGCCGGCGCCGAAAAAAGAAAACATCGGAGACAGCAAAAAAACTCAGGCAATCCGTGGCCGCAAACAGAAAAAAGCTGAGAAGGGGAAAGAAAAGAAGGCCTGAGAGAAAAAAGAGTCTGAAAAATCTGTCTTTATACAGTAGAAAGAGATGAAGCGTTATGGCAATCACGAAAACAGATTTCATGCGCGGCATGCAGTGTCCGAAAATGCTCTGGCTGGACAAGCACAGGCCCGGCCTGAAAGTGATTCCCCCCGAAATTCAGGCAAAGCTGGATGCAGGGAACGAATTCGGAGACCTGGCGATGAGCATGTTCGGCCCCTATGAGGAGATGACCGTATATCTCCCGGGAACAACCATCCCTGACAAGAAAGCCATGCTGCAGCGTACGCAGGAGCATCTGGAAGCCGGAACAGCTGTACTCTGTGAGGCAGCCTTTTCCAACTACAACAACTACTGTGCTGTTGATATCCTCCGGAAGACGGAAACGGGTTACGATTTCTATGAGGTTAAGAATGCGCCGGAAGTTTATCCCCAGTTTGTAAAGGATGCGGGCTTTCAGTATTACATCATTTCCAGATGCGGTATAAAGATCGGAAAAGTATTCATCGTCATTCATGGGCCGGATGAAGAGAATCCCTTTGTTCCCGTCGAGGTAACTCAGGAGGCAAAAGGCTATTATAAATGGATCAACGATCATATCTGGGATCTCAACCGTCTGCAGAAACAGGCTGAAGAAATCGATATAGAGCCGGGAAATCAGTGCTCCGACCCGTATGAATGCTGGTATTACGGCTACTGCCACAACACCGGAGATAACGCCGCCATCTGATGTTACCCAGATGGCGGCGTTTTTATGTTTATATCTGTCAAAATTTCAATCACAACAGAAACAGGCTGAGCGTTCCTTTATTAATTAACAAGCATGTACCGGGCATAAAGTGATTTTGCAAATGGTGCAAGGTCAACGCTTATCTGATGGCGGAGATGGGACACATCAAGATCATCTACCCGGACGCGGTCAAGATTGTCAGCATCCTTGAGGCATGCCATCAGTTCCAGATAGCGGTCCATTTGCCGGGGCGCAATATGATATTGTCCGGCCACGTAAATTTTTAACGTATCACTCATTGAGTGCACCGTTATAATGGCATAAAGAATCTGCATTTCTTCTTCGGTAAACAATGCCGGCGGGAGGATACGGAGATCCCGGAGCATCTCTGCCGATCTTCGCCCGTGCTCATGATCAACGCTGTCATCAATTCTTCCGATATCATGATAGGAGCACGCAGCCATCAAAAGCTGCATGTCAGCGTCACTCAGAGATACCTTCCACGCAATCAGCGCTCCCAGAAGGATTACCCGCTCTATATGGTCAAGACCGTGCAGTTCACTCTCATAAATGACAGATCTGTTCAGTGTTTTGCAGGTGTGCGTCAGCTGTGTATAATACGGGGTCCTTTTGAAATCCGAAATCATTTCACTTCGGGACGCCCATTCTGAGTTTAAAAGATCAGGCAGGATCATGGTTTTCATACTGTCATCTCCCACATCAAATAACTTTTCCTTTTCTGCCTGCATTATATATGTCTGAAAAGAATTCCGCAAGAAATTCCGCCTTTTTAATTGTTCACAATTATTGATTGAATTCTGTCCGCCAAAACGGTATGCTTGCTGTGCAGTCAGGAAAGATGTCTGTATACTCCCTGCCGTTCAGGCACGGAGAGGCAGATTTCAAAGCATATACGACAAAGAAAGGTTTAGGAAATCATGAACATCGGAAAAAAATCGTTATTCAGAATGATTATTGCTGCAATGCTGGCATTGTTTATGACAGCGGGTGCATCAGGCGTGCAGGTTTCCGCAGACGGCAATGACACCGGCAATACTCCCCTGCGGGCAGATCAGGACGCTGTAAAGATCTATGAAAATGCCGGGTATAAGCTTTCAGTTCCTGCTGAGATTGACGAACTTCTGATCGTGGAAATGCCACAGAATGACGGCATCCTGTTCACCGTTTCAGAGAAGCTGTCCGTTGAGACAGACAAGGCACAGGGCGGCAGCGGCGACGGCGCAGGACGGCTCTTCAGCATTGGAGCTCTCAGTGAAATTCAGCTGTATGATATGCTCTGCAGTGATATGTCCGGCATTGAAATCTTTGCCAGAGATGACGCCGGGATCTATTATGCGTATTACCATCCCACAGATGTCCGTGTCGTGCGGGAGAACTATGAAGACAGGGAATCTCTGGCACAGTGGAGTATGCTCAACGAGTGGGCCTGGGGTGAAGTGAGAGATACGTTTATCAGGGAAAACAATGGATTCACCCCCGAGACGTACAGCAATTCGGCTCTGGCTATCTGCCTTGCCCGCGCGGCATATGGAGATAATGTGCAGTACACACTCAGTTCCCCTGAGGCCGGTTCTCTTGTTCCGGACGGTGTATACGCTGCACCTTATGCGATGCGGCTGATCCGCAACGTAAAAACGGAAACAACCGATGCCGCAGCGCCGGACGGAGAATACATTGTTCTGGATTTTCCGGATGACGGGATACGGTTTGACTTTTTCACAGCTGAAGGCAGCAGGAATCTGGTCCGCCAGGTATGGAGCGGCAATGAGCAGCTTTTTGAACTTGCTCTCCCTGACAGCACCACTGCAGCGGCCGACATCATGCAGGAATGGGTTGATGCGCTTCTCGCGGCGGACAGCATGCGGGAGCTAGGATATACACCGGATGATTTCATCGGCAGCTGGTCGGAGAAATTCGATGGTAACGGCCGAATCACAGTTGAAAAAGGTGCGAAAGGCAGTTATGACATTCGCATTGAAAGGCCTCGGGAGGACGGTAAAGAAGATATCTGGGAGATGACGGGGCGTCCAGCAGGAGATGGCGGCATACTGTACTATGAATACGGAAAACATATTATTCGCACTGACGGCAGTGAAGAGTATTCCGATAATGTGCAGTATGAAAACGGAACCGGAAGGCTGACTCTCAACAGCGCTTTTGAGATCATGTGGCAGGATGATGTTGACCATGCTGGAGACAATGCCGTATTTGTCAATGAGGGATAAACAAAGGATCATAAGCTGAAAGAAAACAACAGGTAACTGGCAGCATTATCATATGGTAAAGATATGATAATGCTGCTCTTATATGTATTGGTAGGAGTGCCGCCACTGTGGTATTGTAAATTCAAGCTGCAGTGTGCGGCGGTTTTTATTTATTAAGAAGGAGAATAAGGCTATGGAAACGGTACCTGAGTTTTTCGGAAGCAAAGTATTTGACGATCGCGTCATGAAAGCACGGCTGTCGGCAGACGTATATAACTCCCTGAAAAAAACGATACAGGAAGGCAGCGAACTGGATCTCTCTGTGGCTAATGCAGTGGCAGATGCCATGTGTACCTGGGCAGTGGAGAACGGTGCTACACATTTCACCCACTGGTTCCAGCCGCTGACCGGCATTACAGCTGAAAAGCATGACAGCTTCATCTCTCCGGCACCTGATGGCCGTGTGATCATGGACTTTTCCGGAAAGGAATTGATCAAGGGGGAGCCCGATGCATCGAGTTTTCCTTCCGGCGGGCTGCGGGCAACCTTTGAAGCAAGAGGATATACGGCATGGGACCCGACAAGCTATGCTTTTATCAAGGACAAGACCCTCTGTATACCGACGGCTTTCTGTTCTTACAGCGGTGAAGCGCTGGATAAGAAGACGCCGCTGCTTCGCTCCATGGATGCCATCAACCGGCAGGCACTGAGAGTTCTGAAACTCTTCGGCAATAAAGACGTCAAACATGTGACGACGTCCGTCGGGCCTGAACAGGAATACTTTCTGATCGACAAGGAGATGTTTGAAAAGAGAAGAGATCTCGTTTATACAGGGAGAACTCTTTTCGGAGCCAAGCCACCGAAGGGTCAGGAACTGGATGACCATTATTTCGGTACAATCAAACCCCGCGTCCAGGCTTATATGAATGAACTGAATGAAGAGCTGTGGAAGCTTGGCATCCTGGCCAAGACCGAGCATAACGAGGTGGCTCCTTCACAGCATGAACTGGCACCGATCTACACCACAACCAACCGGGCAACAGACCATAACCAGCTTACCATGGAAGTCATGCAGAGAGTTGCCCGGAAACACGGGATGGTCTGCCTGCTGCATGAGAAGCCTTTTGCAGGGGTTAACGGCAGCGGCAAGCACAACAACTGGTCTATCGCCACGGATACAGGTATGAACCTGCTCTCCCCCGGCGAAACACCGCATGAGAACACGCAGTTTCTGCTGTTCCTGGTAGCCATTATCAAAGCGGTGGACGATTATCAGGATCTGCTGCGGCTCTCGGTCGCCACTGCGGGGAACGACCATCGGCTTGGCGCCAATGAAGCACCTCCGGCTATCGTGTCTATCTTCCTCGGAGACGAACTTGAAGCAATTCTGGAGGCCATCGAAAGTGATGCGCCTTATGCCGGAACGGAAAAGAAGAGAATCCGTCTGGGAGCTGATGTGCTGCCGTACTTTACCCGTGATACGACAGACAGAAACAGAACCTCCCCGTTTGCCTTCACCGGCAATAAGTTTGAGTTCAGAATGGTGGGTTCCTCCAACTCGATCGCCTGTGCAAATATTATGCTCAACACGGCAGTAGCCGAAGCACTGTGCCAGATGGCGGATGAGCTGGAAAAGGCAGATGACTTTGACAGCTGCCTGCAGGAGCTGATCAAGAGAACTATCCGGGAACACAAGAGAATCGTTTTTAATGGCAATGGCTACGATGATTCATGGGTAAAGGAAGCCGTTGAAAAGAGAGGCCTTCTGAATCTCCGGACAACTCCGGAAGCAATGGCCAGGCTGCTTGATGAGAAGAACATCAGAGTACTCACAAAACACACCGTTATGAGTGAGGCGGAAATCCGTTCACGCTATGAGATCATGATGGAAAACTACTGCAAAACGGACATGATCGAGGCACGCACAATGGTAAGAATGGCTAAAAAGGATATTTTGCCGGCTATAGACAGTTATATGAAGGAACTTGCCGATGTGATCACAGCAAAGCAGTCAGTCAGCCCAGAACTGGCATGCGGACATGAAAGCAAAAAACTGAAAAAGCTCTCCGCGCTGGCAGATCTGATTGATGAACGCAGCGATGCTCTGGATGCCATGGCATCAGAAACAGAAAAAGTCAGCGATATCACCTGTCAGGGAGAAAAGATCTGGAAAGATCTCCTGCCGGATATGGCCGCATTGCGGCAGGTCTGCGACGAAACGGAGACCCTTGTAGGGAGAAAATACTGGCCCTTCCCGACCTATGGAGATCTGCTGTTCAGCGTAAAGTAAGGAGGCTTCCATGTGTTCCATAATGGGCTTTACCTCGCAGAGCTATAGCGAGGAGGAAATCAGAGTCTGGTTTGACCGTACAAAATCCAGAGGCCCGGATATGAGCCGCATTGAAAAGGCAGGTGAAGGCGTTCTTTGCTTTCACCGTCTGGCAATCATGGGGCTTCACGAGGAGGGTATGCAGCCTTTCCATCTGGATGGCGACATGTGCGTATGCAACGGAGAACTGTATCTGTTTCGTCCTCTGAAAGCTGAACTTGCGAAAGATTATACCTTTATCAGCGATTCCGACTGTGAAATTATCCTGCCTCTGTATCACAAATACGGGACGGATATGTTCCGGATGCTCGATGCAGAATTCGCCATGATCATCTATGACAGCCGGAAGCACGAATTTATTGCAGCAAGAGATCCCATCGGAATCCGGCCTCTGTTCTACGGAACTGCACCGGACGGAAGCATGGTATTTGCAAGTGAAGCAAAGAACCTTGTCGGTCTCTGCCGGGAAATCATCCCCTTCCCGCCCGGATACTATTATGCGGACGGCAAATTTGTCCGTTATGCGGACCTGACAACAACTGAATACTACCAGAGCGGTTCTATAGACGCCATCTGTGAAGGAATCCGGGAAAGGCTGATCCTCGGCGTGGACAAGCGGCTGGACGCGGATGCTCCTTTGGGATTTCTCCTCTCCGGCGGGCTGGATTCCAGCCTGGTATGTGCCATTTCCGCCCGGATACTCGGTAAGCATGTGAGAACTTTTGCCATCGGGATGGATAAGGACGCCATTGACCTGAAATATGCCCGGCAGGCTGCCGACTATATAGGAGCAGAACACACAGAGGTTTATATGACCAGGCAGCAGGTGCTGGATACCCTTGAAGAAGTGGTGGCAATGCTGGGGACCTATGATATCACAACCATCCGCGCCAGTATGGGGATGTATCTGTGCTGCAAGGCCATCCATGAACAGACAGATATCCGGGTTCTTCTGACGGGCGAGATCAGCGACGAATTGTTCGGCTATAAATATACCGACTTTGCCCCTTCCCCGGAAGAATTTCAGAAAGAGGCTAAAAAGCGGGTGGACGAACTCTATATGTACGATGTTCTGCGTGCCGACCGCTGTATTTCTGTCAACTCTCTGGAGGCACGTGTACCTTTCGGTGATCTGGAATTCGTGAAATACGTGATGGAGATTGATCCCAGCCTAAAGATGAACACCTATGGAATCGGGAAATATCTTCTGCGTCACGCTTTTGAAAAGGATAAAATCCTTCCGGATGAGATTCTGTGGCGGCAGAAAGCCGCATTTTCCGATGCAGTGGGACATTCCATGGTGGATGATCTCAAGGCTTACGCAGAAAGTATGTATACCGATGAGGAATTTGAAAAACGCCGCAGGGACTATGGCTTTGCACAGCCGTTTACCAAAGAAAGTCTGCTATATCGGGAACTGTTTGAAAAATACTACCCCGGTCAGGCAAGAATGATAGCGGATTTCTGGATGCCGAACAAGGCCTGGGAAGGCTGCAATGTCAATGATCCGTCCGCAAGAGTGCTGTCAAACTACGGAAAAAGCGGACAATGAAGGGAGATGCCCGGAGATGACAAAGTACATTTTTGTAACGGGAGGCGTTGTATCAGGCCTCGGAAAAGGAATTACTGCCGCTTCTCTGGGCAGACTGCTGAAAGCACGCGGCCTGAAAGTGGCGGCGCAAAAGCTTGATCCGTACATCAATGTGGATCCGGGGACCATGAGCCCTTATCAACACGGAGAAGTCTATGTGACGGAAGACGGCGCTGAAACAGACCTGGACCTCGGGCATTACGAGCGCTTCATTGATGAAGATCTGAACCGGTATTCCAATCTGACTACAGGCAAGGTCTACTGGAATGTGCTGAACAAGGAACGACAGGGAGAATTTCTCGGGAGTACTGTTCAGATCATCCCGCACATTACAGATGAAATCAAAGCGTTTATATACAACGTCGGCAGAACGGCAGGCGCAGAAGTCGTGATCACGGAAGTCGGCGGAACGATCGGCGATATCGAAAGCCAGCCTTTTCTGGAGGCTATACGGCAGGTCAGCCAGGAAGTCGGTACGGAAAATGCAATGTTCATTCATGTTACTCTTGTCCCCTATCTGAAAGGCAGCCGGGAACACAAGACCAAGCCGACACAGCATTCCGTCAAGGAACTGCAGGGTATGGGTATTCATCCGGATATGATCGTTCTTCGCTCGGATGAGCCGATTGAAGACCAGACGATCTTCCAGAAGGTTGCCATGTTCTGCAATGTCCGTCCGGAATACGTGATGGACAACCGTACAATCGACGTGCTTTATGAGTGCCCGTTAATGCTGGAAAAGCAGGGTTTTTCCGGGCTGGTATGCAGGCGCCTGGGAATCCAGACAGCAGAGCCGGAGCTTTCGGAATGGAGAAAAATGGTTGAGGCGGCGCATCTTGTAAGCCGGAAGGTGACAGTCGCCCTTGTCGGTAAGTACGTTCAGCTCCATGATGCTTATCTCTCTGTTATGGAGGCTATCCGTCATGCGGGATATGCGCTCGGCACGGATGCGGAAATCCGCTGGATTGACTCGGAAACCATTACGGAGCAGAATCGGGAAGAGCTGCTTGCCGGCACGGATGCCGTTCTGGTTCCGGGAGGATTCGGGAGCCGGGGCATTGAGGGGATGATCTTCGCAGCGCAGTACGCCAGAGAAAGGAAACTCCCCTATCTTGGTCTCTGCCTGGGGATGCAGATCGCCGTGATCGAATTTGCCCGTAACGTGGCGGGGCTCACCGGCGCAAACTCCGGGGAGTTTGATGAATTTTCCGCATACAAGGTGCTGCATTTTCTTCCCGGGCAGAACAACGAAATCAACAAAGGCGGAACGCTCCGCCTCGGTGCGTATCCCTGTAAAATAGTACCCGGAACTAAGCTGGAGGAATGTTACGGGCTACCGGAAATATCTGAACGCCACCGCCACAGGTATGAATTCAACAATGATTATCGGGAGATCCTTCAGAAAGCAGGGCTGATTATCAGCGGTACTTCACCTGACGGTACTCTGGTAGAAACCGTGGAACTGGCGGATCACCCGTTTTATGTCGGCGTTCAGTACCATCCTGAATTCAAGAGCAGGCCGAACAAACCGCATCCGCTGTTCGTCGGTATGCTCAGAGAAGCACTTGCCCATCGGACGGAGGAAGGAAAAAATGAATGATCAGCAGTGGCAGTCCTACGGGAGAGTTATCGAAAAAGATGCTTGTGGCATAGGTGCAATTGTTGACCTGCAGGGTCGTCAAAGCTGCAATACAGTAGACGATGCCCTGACCATCGTGGAAAACCTGGAACACCGCGCGGGAAAAGATGCCTCAGGCAAGACGGGAGACGGTGTTGGAATCCTGCTGCAGATCTGCCATCCGTTTTTCGCGAAAGCAGCCGGAGAGTGCGGTATAGAGCTCGGGAAAGAGGGAGATTACGGCGTTGGCATGTTCTTTTTCCCGCAAAGCGCACTTCACAGGGGCCAGGCCAAAAAGATGTTTGAGATCATCACTGAGAAAGAGGGCCTGCATTTTCTGGGATGGAGAGAGGTTCCCGTACATCCTGAGATTCTGGGAGAAACAGCACGAAGCTGTATGCCGGCCATCTGGCAGTGCTTTATTGAACGGCCTGCGGATATTGCTCCGGGGTTCCGTTTTGATCAGAGACTTTATGTCATAAGGCGGGAATTTGAACAGTCAAACAGTGACACCTATGTGACAAGCCTTTCTTCCAGATCAATCGTCTACAAAGGAATGTTTCTTGTCTCTCAGTTGAGAAACTTTTACCTTGACCTTCAGTGCGGGGAGTACGCTTCCGCAATTGCGATGGTGCATTCCCGCTTTTCAACCAATACAACACCGTCGTGGGAACGGGCTCATCCGAACCGCTTTCTTCTTCACAACGGAGAAATCAATACCATCCGCGGCAATGTTGACCGTATGCTTGCCCGGGAAGAAACCATGTCCTCCGAACTGCTGCAGGATAACATGGACAGGATCTATCCGGTGATTGCATCATCCGGTTCCGATTCCGCCATGCTGGACAATACGATCGAATTTCTGGTAATGAACGGAATCGACCTTCCTCTGGCAATGATGATGACAATCCCTGAGCCATGGAAGAACGACAAAACGATCTCCCGCAAACGGAGAGACATGTACCGCTATTATGCCACAATGATGGAACCCTGGGATGGGCCAGCGTCGATTCTGTTTTCCGATGGTGTACTCGTCGGAGCAATTCTGGACAGAAACGGGCTTCGCCCGTCCCGGTATTATCTGACGGATGACCATCGGCTGATTCTCTCCTCCGAGGTCGGCGTGCTGAACATCCCGGAAGAGCATATTCTTCGCAAGGACCGGCTGCACCCCGGAAAAATGCTGCTTGCAGACACCAGGCGCGGCCTGCTTCTCGAAGATGATGAAATCAAAGATCTATATGCGTCCCGCCAGCCTTACGGGGAATGGCTGGATCAGAATCTGATTCAGCTTGCGGGGCTGCCGATTCCCAACACGCAGGTCCCCCATCACTCGCAGGAAATGCGCGACAGACTCTACCGCGCTTTCGGCTATACATATGAGCAGATTAAAGATACCATACTGCCGATGGCCCGCACAGGAGGAGAGCCGACTGCCTCTATGGGGGCGGACGAACCCCTGGCCGTTTTATCCGGGCGGTATCCGCCTTTATTTGATTATTTCAAACAGCAGTTTGCCCAGGTAACCAATCCCCCGATCGATGCAATCCGGGAGGAGTGCGTAACCGATACAACCGTTTATGTCGGCAGAGACGGGAATCTGCTCCAAGATACACCGGAAAACTGCACGGTCCTGCAGATTAACAACCCTATATTGACGGGTGTGGATCTGCTGAAAATCAAGGCACTCCGGAGAGAAGCGTTTCATGTGGAAACAATCTCTCTTCTGTACTATAAAAACACATCCCTCGAACGGGCTGTAGACCGGCTTTATATCCAGTGCGATAAAGCCTATCGGCAGGGGGCTAATATTCTGATCCTCTCCGATCGCGGTGTGGATGAAAATCACATGGCAATTCCCTCTCTCCTGGCCGTGTCCGCCATGGAGCAGTATCTTGTAAGGACAAAAAAGCGCACTTCCGTTTCCATCATTCTGGAAAGTGCAGAGCCTCGCGAGGTACATCATTTTGCTCTGCTGCTCGGCTACGGAGCACGGGCAATCTGCCCGTATCTGGCACATGAATGTATTGAGGAATGTATCGAGCTGGGATTGCTCGATAAGGATGCTCATACCGCAATCGATGATTATAATATGGCTGTGCTACACGGTATCGTGAAAATAGCTTCCAAAATGGGTGTTTCCACAATTCAGTCCTATCAGTCAGCGCAGATATTCGAGGCAGTCGGGATCTGTCAGCCGGTAATTGATAAGTACTTCACACACACAGTCAGCCGGGTCGGAGGGATTGGACTGGAAGAGATCGGGGAGTCCGTGGAATATCACCACAGTCATGCTTTTGATCCTCTCGGGCTTGGCGTTGATACACGGGTTGACAGTGTAGGAATTCATAAGCTGAGAGAAGGCTTCCGGAGTGAACAGCATCTTTATGATGCCGAGACGATCGTGCTGCTGCAGGAGGCCGTACGAGAAGGCAGCTATGAGAAGTTCCGTGCTTATTCCGACAGGCTTTATGAAAAGCGCTCGCCGCAGACGCTTCGCGCGCTGCTGGAATTCCGGTTTTCCGAAAACGGGGGTATTCCACTTGAACAGGTTGAGAGTGTAGAAGAGATCGTCAGACGTTTCAAAACCGGAGCAATGTCATACGGCTCCATCTCAGAGGAGGCGCATGAATGTATTGCTACGGCTATGAACCGTCTGGGCGGGAAATCCAATTCTGGTGAGGGAGGCGAGGAAATCTCGAGGCTTGGAACAGAAAAGAACAGCGCCATCAAGCAGGTTGCTTCCGGCCGTTTCGGTGTGACAAGCCGTTACTTATGCTCGGCCAGAGAGATCCAGATAAAAATGGCTCAGGGGGCAAAGCCCGGTGAAGGCGGTCATCTTCCGGGCAGTAAGGTCTATCCCTGGATTGCCAAAACAAGGCACTCAACACCGGGAGTCAGTCTGATCAGCCCCCCTCCGCATCATGATATCTATTCCATAGAGGATCTTGCCCAGCTGATTTATGATCTGAAAAACGCCAACCGGGATGCGCGTATCTCCGTAAAGCTTGTAAGCGAAGCAGGCGTAGGAACTATAGCATCCGGTGTTGCAAAAGCAGGGGCACAGGTTGTTCTGATCTCCGGATATGACGGAGGAACCGGTGCTGCCCCGCGAAGTTCCATTCATAATGCCGGGCTTCCCTGGGAGCTGGGCATCGCAGAAGCCCACAAAGCCCTGATTGAGAACGGACTTCGAAAGCGCGTGATCCTGGAGACAGACGGGAAACTGATGACCGGCAGAGATGTGGCTGTCGCCGCTGTTCTCGGTGCTGAAGAATATGGTTTTGCCACCGGCGTACTGGTCTCTCTCGGCTGCGTTATGATGCGGGTATGTAATCTCGATACTTGCCCGATGGGCATTGCAACTCAAAATCCGGAGCTTAGATGCCGTTTTCACGGAAAGCCGGAATACGTGGAAAACTTTATGCGTTTTGTGGCACAGGAGCTGCGGGAGATTATGGCAAAGCTCGGTATATCCAAGGTGGATGACCTGATCGGAAAGCGGTCCCTCCTTCGGAAGCGGCAGGATCTTTCTTCACGAGCCCAGAGTGTACTTTTGGACAGCCTGCTTGACGGCGGGTGTGATACTGCCTGTCACTTTGAACAGGCAGAGCAGTATCCGTTTCATCTGGAGAATACAGCTGACCTGAAGGATCTTCTGCCGGCTTTTGAGGAAACTCTGAACGACGGGCAACCGCGGGCAGCTGCCATATCGGTCTCAAGTCATAACCGGGCGTTCGGAAGCATTCTCGGTTCTGAAATCACAAAACGCTGCGGGGAAAGCCTCCCTGACGACAGTATTACAGTGCTGGCAGAAGGGGGAGGCGGTCAGTCATTCGGGGCTTTTATTCCGAAAGGTATGACCATCCGTCTGACCGGAGACAGCAACGACTACTTTGGAAAGGGCCTGTCAGGCGGCAGGCTGATTGTAAAACCGCCTGAAAAGAGCACATTCAACCCGGGTGAGAATGTCATTATCGGGAATGTCGCACTTTACGGAGCTACCTCCGGAGAAGCGTATATCAACGGTATGGCAGGAGAACGCTTCTGCGTACGCAATTCCGGAGCACGTGCCGTGGTGGAAGGAATCGGCGATCACGGATGCGAATATATGACAGGGGGATGCGCCGTTATTCTTGGAAAGACCGGAAAAAACTTTGCAGCCGGCATGTCGGGCGGCGTTGCGTATGTGCTGGATGAGCAACATGAGCTCTATCTGAATCTGAACAAGGAACTTGTCACCATGACCGCCGTTACGACAAAATATGACGCTGCGGAACTGCACGGAATGATCGAACGGCACGTCAGTGAAACCGGTTCTCCAAGAGGAAAAACCATTCTGGAAAACTGGGAGGAGATTCTTCCGCTGTTCAAAAAGGTGCTTCCGAACGATTACAGCCGTATGCTGTCAGCAATCAGCCGTCTGGAAGAAAAGGGACTGCCAAGAGAACAGGCTGAGATTGAAGCCTTTTACAGAATGAAGGAAGGAAAGGAATAAGCGGGATGGGTAAAGCAACTGGTTTTCTGGAATACATCAGAGAAGAAAATCCCGCGGAAAAGATTCAGGTCCGTATCGGCAGCTTCCGGGAGTTTCATATCGGGCTGGAGGAGAAGAAGCGGAGAGAACAGGGCGGGCGCTGTATGAACTGCGGAGTTCCGTTCTGCCAGTCTGTTTTCGGCTGTCCTCTTCACAATCTGATTCCGGAATGGAACGATGAGATCTTTTCCGGGAACTGGAAGCATGCGCTTGCGAGGCTACTGAAGACAAACAGTTTTCCGGAGTTTACCGGCAGAGTATGTCCCGCTCTGTGTGAGACAGCCTGTGTCTGCGGGATGGAGGATATACGCAAAGCGGTAACGGTACGCGACAATGAGCTGGCTCTGATTGAATATGCCTGGGAACACGGGCTGATTGCAGCCTGTCCGCCCGCTGTCAGAACCGGAAAAAAAGTGGCTGTGGTAGGATCCGGTCCTTCCGGTCTTGCAGTGGCGGATATGCTTAATCAAAGAGGGCATCATGTTGTTGTCTACGAAAGGGATGACAGGCCGGGAGGACTGTTGATGTACGGTATCCCGAATATGAAGCTGGATAAGGAAGTCATCCTGCGCCGCATCCGGAAAATGGAAGAGGAAGGTATCTGCTTTGAGTGTCATACAGATATAGGGAAAACCATTTCCGGAGAAAAACTGATATCAGAATATGATGCCGTTGTGCTATGCTGCGGTGCACGTCAGCCGCGTACGGTTGTCGGAACAGATCCGGCAGTTCCGGGTGTGTTGTCAGCCGTGCAGTATCTCAGTGCTTCGACAAAAGCTGTTGTTTTCGGAGAAGAAAACACCTGCAGTGCGGAAAACAAAAATGTGATCGTGATCGGAAACGGAGATACTGCAACCGACTGCGTTGCAACAGCTGTCCGTCAGAAGGCCAGAACTGTCACGCAGCTGGTGCGCAAGCCAAAAGCTGAAGGCGGACAGCGCCTCTGGCCGTATCGCAGTAAAGAAGAAAAAACGGAATATGGTCAGGAAGAAGCAGCTGCTGTATATGGAAAGGATCCGCGCCTGTATGATACATCTGTTCTACAGCTGCTGACAGGAAAAACCGGAAAGCTCAACGGTGTCATTGTCCGCCGGAAGGAAAAAGAATTAAAACTTCCGGCAGACATGCTGCTGATTGCAGCAGGGTTCTCCGGGGTTGAAGAGAATACTGCAAAGACATTCGGCCTTTCTGGAGATGACAGACATAGAATCGGAAGCAGCGACTTCCGTACAGAACAGAAAAAGGTATTCGCCTGCGGAGATGTCAGGCGGGGGCCTTCCCTGGTAGTATGGGCTATTGCCGAGGGCCGCGCCTGTGCCAGGGAAGTTGACTGTTTTCTGGAAGGCTATTCGAACCTGTAACATAATCCGGAAAACAGAAACAATAAAAGGAGACTGTATGGCAGCTTTTGACAGAATTCACTCCGGCATTCCCTCCATGGATATCGCGCTGGATTCTATCCGTCTGGGAGATAATGTGGTATGGCAGGTGTCTTCTCTTGAGGAATTCCGCCTGTTTGCCTCCGCTTTCGCGAAGCAGGTTATCCGGGAGGGAAAAGAACTGATCTATGTCCGGTTTGCGGAGCATCCTCCTATTCTTGAGCAGATGGACGGTGTGCGTGTTGTTTCCGTGGAACTCTCCCACCGGTTTGAAACCTTCACAGTGAATATTCATAACCTGATAGAACAGGAAGGCAGAGATGCTTTGTACGTTTTTGACTGTCTTTCTGAGCTGGAAGAAGCCTGGGCAACCGACCTGATGATGGGGGATTTTTTCCATCTCACCTGCCCGTTTCTGTTTTCGCTGGACACAGTTGCCTACTTTCCGGTAATCCGCGGCAGACATTCCTTTGACGCCATAGCTAAAATCCGGGACACCACCCAGCTGTTTCTCGATGTATACTCGGAAATCGCCGGAGAGGCGGAAAAAGGCTTATATGTTCGCCCGCTGAAAGTCTGGAACCGCTATTCACGGACTATGTTCAGTCCCCACCACTACAATCCTTCCACGGGAGAATTCTGTGTGCTGTCGGAAGGGTGGGAAGTCAGCAGATTTTATAATCGTATCAATCAGGAAGCGGAAGAAACCGCAAACCAGAACACCGACAGCTGGGAAAGGTTTTTTCAGCGGACAAAACTGAAGCTGGAAGCCGGGCTGGATGTCACTCAGGAATGCAGTAGGATCTGCGATATCATGCTGACGCGGGACGCGAGGATGCGCCAGCTGATCAAACATAATTTTACACCGCGGGATTATTATGAAATCCACGCCCGCATGATTGGCACGGGCATGATAGGGGGCAAAGCATGCGGGATGCTCCTCGCACGAAAGATCATTGAAAACAACTGCCCTTCCCTGTTCCGGATCATCGAACCGCACGATTCGTTTTATATCGGCTCGGATGTATTTTATTCCTACATCGTAGACAACGGCTTCTGGGATCTGAAAATCCGGCAAAGGACAGACGAGGGCTATTTTACCCTTGCAGGAGAATTCGGGAGAGAAATCATGCATGGCAGCTTCTCTCCGCAGATTGAAGGGCAGTTCCGGAAGCTGATTGATTATTACGGCAACGAACCGATCATTGTCCGTTCCAGTTCTATTCTGGAAGATGGATTCGGAAATGCATTTGCAGGAAAATATGAATCTGTCTTCTGCAGCAGCACCGGCTCCCCGGAAGATCGTCTGGAGGCGTTCGAACAGGCTGTCAGAACGGTTTATGCCAGTGCGGCAAGCCTGTCTGCCCTGGATTACCGCAAACGCCGCGGGCTGGAAAAGCTGGATGAACAAATGGCGATTCTGGTACAGCGGGTTTCCGGATCCCGGTACAGCGGGTTTTTCATGCCAAGTGCCGCAGGAGTCGGCTATTCCTCAAGTCCATACCGCATGGGACTGCTGCATCCGGAGTCGGGTATGCTGAGGCTGGTTGCAGGCCTGGGAACGGCAGCTGTTGACCGAAGAACAGGGTCCTATCCCAGGATGGTGTCTCTGGATGAGCCGACCAAAATGATGCTGACTTCCGATGCTGACAGGCACCGGTATTCCCAGAGGCTGATCGACACCGTGGGAACCGGCACTGACGCCCTGGAAAGCCGGGACGCGGAGGAAATCCGCAAATGCCTTCCTCCGAAGCTCGCCGCGCAGCTGTTCTCCCATGACCGGGACGCGGAACTCGGGTTGCGTGAAGCAGGCTTGCGCGAAGAAGTCTGTTTTGTTTCCTGTGAAGGGCTTGTGCAGAACCGTGCCTTGATGAGTGATATGAAGACGCTACTCAATGCCCTTCAGGAAGCGTATCAATATCCTGTGGATATTGAATACACGATCAATCTTTCTCCCGGCGGAGAATACATGATCGCCCTTCTGCAGTGCAGGCCTCTGCAGCTCACGGCGGAGGGAGAGACCGTCGTAATTCCGGATTCCGTACAAAAAGAGGATGTATATATGGAGACGAAGGGCGTCTCTATGGGTTTCTCCCGAAAGTATCCGCTGGATGTAATCGTCTATATTGATGCGGTTGCTTACTATACCATGCCGTACCGGGAGAAATACAGCGTAAGGGATGCGCTTTCCGCCATCAACTGGCAGTGCAGGGAGAAAAACCTCCATCTGCTGCTGATCACACCGGGGCGTATCTGCACATCTTCCCCGGAGCTCGGAGTTCCGTCTGCCTTTGCGGATATCAGCGAGTTTGACGCGATTGTGGAAGTTTCCGAACAGAAGGCGGGATATATTCCTGAGCTGAGCTACGGCAGCCATATCTTTCAGGATCTCGTGGAAGCGGGCATTCTGTATTCGGCTGTATTTGAGGGCAGCAGCACGCTTGTGTTCTCGGAAGAGAAACTGAAATCCTCACCAAACTGCCTGCAGGACTATATTCCCAACGCAGCTACGCTGGAAAACATTATCTATGTCACCAATCCTGCCCCGAACAGCGTCATGCTCTATTACGACGTTGCGGAAGAACACTTCCTGGTCACGGAGATGAAGTAAATGAAACATGATGCCTATGTCAATCCGCTCTGCACGCGTTATGCAGGGGTGGAGATGCAGCAAATTTTTTCCGACGACAGAAAATACTCCTGCTGGCGGAAGCTCTGGCTTTACCTTGCAGAAGCGGAAAAGCAGCTGGGTATTCCCATTACAGACAGACAGATCGAAGAGATGAAAATTCATCTCGTGGATATCGATTATGAACGAGCTGCCCGGGAAGAGCAGGCGACAAGACATGATGTGATGGCACATATCCGCACCTTTGCAGCCTGCTGCCCGGAAGCCGCTCCGATTATCCATCTCGGTGCGACATCCTGCTTTGTAGGGGACAATACCGATGTGATCAATATGCGTGATGCCATGATTCTAATCCGGAAAAAGCTCATCAGCATCATGGAGTCTCTGGCTGTTTTCGCGGAAATAACAAAAGACATTCCCACACTCGGGTTTACGCATTTCCAGCCGGCACAGCCGACTACCGTCGGGAAACGGGCCTGCCTCTGGCTGCAGGATCTCGACATGGATCTGAAACAGCTTGATTTCCAGCTTTCCGTGCTCCTGCCGCTCGGGTGTAAAGGGGCAACCGGGACGGCTGCCAGCTTTCTGGCCCTTTTTGACGGAGATGCGGAAAAGGTCCGAAAGCTTGAAGAGATCATCGTAAAGAGAATGGGCTTTTCGCATTGTCAGCCTGTCAGCGGGCAGACATATTCCCGCAAACAGGATTTTGCTGTTCTTCAGACACTAAGTGGCATTGCGCAAAGCGCCTCCAAATTTGCCGGGGACATTCGTCTTCTGAGCCATCTGAGAGAAATGGAAGAGCCGTTTGAGACGCATCAGGTAGGTTCCTCGGCTATGGCTTATAAACGAAATCCCATGAGAAGCGAACGCATCACGTCCCTGGCCAGATACGTTATATGTGAAACGCAGAATACAGCGCTTACTGCATCCTCTCAATGGATGGAAAGAACACTGGATGATTCTGCCAACCGGCGACTTGCCATACCGGAGGCCTTTCTCGCCTGTGACGGGATTCTGAATCTGTACTACAGCATCGTACGGGGGATGAGAATATTCCCCGCTGTCATGGAAAAACATCTGCAGGAAGAACTCCCGTTTCTTGCGACAGAAAATATACTGATGTACTGCGTAAAAGAAAAGCATGGTGACCGTCAGCTTCTTCATGAGAAAATCCGCTCTTATGCTGCACAGACAACTGATCAGATCAAACTTTACGGAAAAGAAAATGACCTTTTTACCCGAATCCTGAGCGATCCGGATTTTGCACTTACAGAGGAAGAACTTAAGATGGTTGCGGATCCCAAAAAATTCACAGGGATGGCAGAACTGCAGTGCGAAACCTATCTGAAGGAAACAATCTTCCCCCTTTTAGAGAAATACAGTGCAGACAGAGATATCAACATGAGCGATTCCATTACAGTATAAAAATGCAGGAGGCGATAACATGCTTACATCAATAGTCGGCATCAACTGGGGAGATGAAGGTAAAGGGCGCATGGTGGACCTGCTGAGCCGCGACTATGAAATCGTAGTGCGTTACCAGGGAGGGAATAACGCAGGGCACACCGTCGTCTGCGGAAACAAATTATTTGTTATGAACCTTTTGCCTTCCGGCATTCTGAGAAGCGGAATCGTGAATATTCTCGCCCCGGGCATGGTTATTGACCTGGAACATATCAATAAAGAAATGGATGCAATTGAAAAATCCGGCGTACGGATTACGCCGGAGAATCTTGTTTTAAGCAGCCGGGCAACGATCTGCCTTCCTTTTCACAGTCTGCTCGACAGTCTGGAGGAAGACCGTCTCGGTAGCCGGAAATTCGGATCCACAAGGCGTGGGATTTCTCCAGCCTATGCGGACAAGTATATGAAGAAATCCCTGCGTATGATCGATCTTTTTTATCCCGATGATCTGGAAAACAAGGTAAAGGAACTTGTGGAATGGAAAAACCTTACCATTGAAAAAGGCTACAATGCTGAAGCAGTTGACACAGAGAGCATCCTGCGCTGGCTTGACCGGTTCGGAAAACCGCTGATCCCGTATATTAAAGATACAACCGCAATCCTCAGTCAGGCGGTAGCAGAAGGAAAATCCATACTGTTTGAAGCACAGCTCGGTGCTCTGCGTGATATTGATTACGGAATTTATCCGTATACTTCCGCTTCTTCAACACTTGCGGCTTACGCAACAATCGGTGCAGGAATTCCTTTTGCAAAACTGGATCAGGTAATCGGAATCATGAAGGCATATTCCAGCTGTGTCGGTGAGGGGCCGTTTGCGGTTGAACTATTCGGGGACAATGGCAGTCGTCTGCGCGAAGCAGGTGCCGAGTACGGCGCGGCAACCGGCAGGCCGAGAAGAGTAGGCGCATTTGATGCAGTTGCCTCCCGTTACGGTGTGCAGATGCAGGGTTGCGACTGTCTTGCACTGACAAAGCTGGATGTCCTTTCCTATCTGGAGAAAATCCCTGTGTGCACTGCTTATGAAATTAACGGAAAGCGCACAGGACAGTTTCCTTCCTCGATAGAAGAACTCTTTGCGTCAAAGCCGGTTTATGAATATTTTCCTGGTTTCGGCACCGATATTGCTTCCTGCCGGTCATATAATGCCCTGCCGAAGGAAGCCCGCGAATACGTCCATGCTTTGGAAGAACTGGTATCCTGTCGCATCCGTTATGTTTCAGTCGGTGCGGAACGGGATGCCTGTATAGAAATAGTATAGTACTGATATTTATTTGGTATTAGACAGTCCTCCTCATATTGGGTATTATCAAATAGATTTTTTGATAACGTTGGGAGGACTATAAAAATGAGTGTAGAATTTTGGTTTTTAATCGGAGCTGCATTGGTATTCTGGATGCAGGCAGGCTTTGCCATGGTTGAAACAGGTTTTACCAGAGCCAAAAATGCAGGAAACATCATCATGAAAAACCTGATGGATTTCTGCATCGGGACAATAGTTTTTTCTCTGCTTGGATACACTCTTATGATGGGTGAAGACTGCTTCTTTGGTCTGCTTGGAAAGCCGAATCTGGATCTGTTTCTTCATTTCAAAGAGTTCATTGCCGAACCGGCGGAGGGTTTTACCGGCGCATCCTATTTTGTTTTTAATCTGGTATTCTGTGCAACGACAGCTACCATCGTTTCCGGAGCCATGGCAGAAAGAACTAAGTTTTCAGCCTACTGTGTTTATTCCGGCATTATTTCCCTTCTGATCTATCCCATTGAAGCACATTGGATCTGGGGCGGAGGCTGGCTTTCCCGGATCGGCTTTCATGACTATGCTGGTTCCTGCGCTATCCATATGACAGGCGGCATTGCAGCTCTCGTCGGTGCAGTTATTCTCGGACCCCGGATCGGGAAATATGTAAAAGACAGCAACGGCAGAATCATCAAAGTCAATGCTATCCCCGGTCATTCTATCCCGCTTGGAGCACTCGGTGTATTTATCCTCTGGCTTGGGTGGTATGGCTTCAACGGTGCTGCGGCAACAACCCCTTCAGAGCTTTCATCCATTTTCCTGACGACGACGATTGCTCCCTCTATAGCAACCTGCACCACGATGATTTATACGTGGATCAAGAACGGAAAACCGGATGTTTCCATGTGTCTGAACGCTTCACTCGCGGGGCTGGTCGGAATTACGGCCGGCTGCGATGCGCTGGATGCGGCAGGAGCTGCCATCGTAGGAATTGTTTCCGGTGTACTGGTCGTGGTAGTTGTTGAAGTGCTGGATTTGAAATTTCATATTGACGATCCTGTCGGTGCCGTCGGCGTGCATATGGCAAACGGTATCTGGGGAACGCTGGCGGTTGGCCTGCTGGCCAACCCGGATGCTCCTGCCGGACTTAACGGTCTGTTCTATACCGGAGACTTCCGGCTGATGGGGATCCAGCTGCTTGGATTTGCTTCCGTAGCCGGCTATGCTGCCGTTGCTCTGTTTATCACCTTTAAAATCATTGAAAAGACTAACGGCCTGCGCGCTGCGCCGGAAGAAGAGCTTGCAGGGCTGGACAGCAGCGAACATGGCCTTCCCAGCGCTTATGCTGACTTTGCTCCGGCTGTAGAGAAATATGCTGCTTTCTCCTCGGGAGAACCCGTATCTGTCGTGACGGGTACTGCACCGCCTGCAGAGGCAGTGCCGGTGCAGCGTGAGCCGGCTTTCCGTCCTGACGGGCATAAATATACCAAAGTGGAGATCGTCTTCAAGGAAGAGAAGCTCTACGCGCTCAAGGACGCCATGTCGAGACTCGGCATCACCGGCATGACCGTCTCCCACGTCATGGGCTACGGCATGCAGAAAGGCCATACCGAGTTCTACCGCGGCGTCGCGGTGGAGACCGACCTGCGCCCGAAGGTGC
>JAEEGI010006697.1_pt1 | contig 25957 bp, 25 predicted proteins | sample 8958751 | NCBI WGS metagenome assembly JAEEGI01 (sample SAMN16246545, study PRJNA631951) | gut metagenome | biome: gut microbiome; feature: rumen; material: KS-attached | host: Bos | place: Iran: Karaj | collected 2018-10
TTAAAGTACGCATCAGCACAGTGCCACCATCCCCCGCACCATAGATGAGTGTATTCATCTTATCTGGGGTATTTTTATAGACCTCATTGTATAATCGTCTGATGGTGAAGCGCATGAGTATCATCATGACCATAGTGATAAGGTAATGATAGATAATGGTAACATAACGAGGGTATAACTCTTTCGCTATTGGATGATATACGTTACTGAAAATCAGTTTACTAATGATTAATATGGATACTGCACCTGTGCAGGCATAAAACAGTTTTCTAATATCATTGAATCCAGAGTAGCGCAGCATTCCATCGTAGGTTCTGCTGATGAGGAAGGTTACAAGATAGACTACGGGAACCAACCAAATGCGGCTCCAGTCGAACGATGATGCCCCAAAATCCTTGAAGTACAACATGAAAAGAGCCACGATATAAGCAACGATGACAATTATCATGTCGACTGCCAAAATCCAATAACGAGGCAGCGTGTTGTTTTTATGTTTACCGAATATAAAATTGCAAAAGCGTAAAATCAGTTTTCTCATTTGTTAAAGTTTTAACCTACAAAATTACAACTATTTTCAATATGGTTCAAAATATTTTTTCCATCAGATGCCATTTGCCCGTTGAAGGCAGGCTTGGGTCGGCACCTTGGCATTGGGCTACATAGGCTTCCCATTCGGCTTGTCGGGGCAAAGTGGCCAGTCGAGCCATATCGCGGTTCCAATCAAAATCATCTACCGTATCGCAAATCATAAATACATGAGTATCATAACGATATAGTTGCATATCAAGAATGCCGACTTCCCGTTGTCCAGCCACTACTTCGGGCCAAACATGAGCATGGATTTCGCAATATTTCTCAATGAGCTCAGGGTCATTGACAAGTTCTAATGTTTGACAGTAGCGTTTCATTTTTTCTCGGTTTTAGTGATGAATAGTCCGTAAATAACGATGACAACGAAGCAAATCAAGGGTAAAACAAAGCTCAAGTTCACGGAAGCGATACTTCCAAGTCCGCCACCATCGATGATACGAGCCTGCAAAGGAGGCAACACCGAACCACCCAAAATGGCCATGATTAATCCCGCTGCCCCGATTTTGGCATCTTCACCTGTATCGGTCAAGGCAATGCCATAAATGGTCGGGAACATCAGGCTCATGCAGGCCGAAACGGCGACCAAGCAATACAATCCTGCGCGTCCATCGAGGAAAATAACGCCCAAAACTAGTATGGCTCCAGCTATACCTAAGTAAGTCAGCAACTTGGACGGATGGATGTATTTCAGCAGGAAGGTGCAAATGAAGCGGCTCACACAGAAAATGGCCATCGCCACGATATTATAGCGTTGTGAAAGCACTTCAGCAGCTTGTTCATTCATACCTTCGTTCATAAAGACGCGTGTGCCGTATTGGATGATAAAGGTCCAGCACATGATTTGCACACCGACATAGAAGAACTGTGCCACCACACCATATCGGTAAGGCTTGTTTTGCCACAAACGTTTTACCGTAGGACCAAATTTCTGGTCGTTGCTTTCCTCAGTTTTGGCTTGTGTCTTCACCAAAAGCAGGATGATGACAAAGAACACCACCAATACGGCTCCGATAATAACATAAGGTCGGCTCAAGACGGAGAGGTCGGCATTTTTTATGGTGTCGAATTGCTCTTCGTTGAGCAAGGCGCGTTCTTCGGTGCTCAGCGGGTTGAGTTTGGCTTGAATGAACTGCATCGCCACAAACATGCCGGCCAACGAGCCTATGGGATTAAAGGCTTGGGCAAGGTTGAGACGTCGCGTAGCCGTGTCTTTGCTGCCCATCGATAGGATATAAGGATTGGCTGTCGTTTCAAGGAAAGAAAGACCACAAGTCAGCACGAAATAAGCGATGAGGAATGGATAATAACTGCCCGTTGCCTTGGCTGGAATGAACATCAGGGCACCGAGGGCATAAAGGCCTAGACCCATTAGCAGGCCAGCTTTATAGGAATGCTTTTGCACAAACAAGGCAGCGGGTAGAGCCATGCAAAAATAGCCACCATAAAAGGCCAGTTGCACCAAAGCGCCGTCAGTGACGCTCATACGGAAAATCTTGGAAAAAGCCTTCACCATAGGGTTGGTGATGTCGTTGGCGAAGCCCCACAAGGCAAAACAACAGGTCACCAAGACAAAGGCCAACAGGTATTTTTTTTCTACTACTTTGTTCATATTCAAGTATTTAATATCAAGTTTTTATCAAGAATTAGAGAATTTCAGATTTTTTCTCTAATTCTTAAATTCTTGATTATTATTTGTTTATATTCACTTTCCTTTATAATCTTTTCTATTTGGAATCCATTTGTATTGCAGACTGCTAGTACCAAAATTAAGTAATAACCCTAGTTGATGATTTCCTACATGAAGATAGTTAATTGACTTTCGAATTCTCCAGTAATCTCAGTAAATGCTTTCAGTTCAACACCAATTTTGTCATAGCATAGGAAATCATAGAAAAATCCATGTTCCAAAACAACTCCATGATATTCAATCTCAATGTGTTTTTCTCTTTCGTAAGGTATATTGTTTTCTTGCAAAAGCACTTCAAAAGCATCCTGATATACTTTCTCTTTAAAACCGCACCCCAGTTCTTTGTGAAGTTGCAATGCTAAGCCAAATAGTTTTCCACTCTCTGTTGGGTAAATTAATCCGCTCATATCATGTTGTTTTGTTTTATCAAGAATTAGAGAATATCAGAATTTCCATTTCGGGTCTTCATTTGAATTTTTTGAATTAGAGATGAAAATCGTGAACGATTTTCGGTTCTCCAATTCAACGCACCGAAGGTGCAAGACTTCTGTATAACTCGACTCGGCATTTTTTCTCTAATTCTCAAATTCTTGATAAATAACTACTTTCTTCTAATAACAAGACAAATTGCTTCGGGATGAGCCTGATAAAAAGCAACCGAATCTTTGACTACGCAGGCTAGATAGCCGCCACCCCCAGCACCAGGCATCTTCCAAGCCAATACGTCATCCAACTTGGAATAGCTGTCAATATAATCCTGCACTGAACCTTGAATCATGGCGGGAAACATGGCGGTTTGTGCTTCAAAAGAGGCTTTGTAGGCTGAGGCAAAAGCAGTTAGATCCATAGCCATGATGGCGTTCCAACAGTCGTCGGCAGCCTTGGCCAGAGCCTTGACCTTCGTCTCGGTGATGTCCTTGCCTTCCACCACGGAACATCCCGGACGGCGAGGCTCCATTGGGATCATGATGAGATGATTTTCAAGCCAGTTCAAGATGGTTTCGTCTTGGCACGTTTCAAACTTGATGGGCCAGTAGAGTTTGTCGTAATAATGCCTCACCAACCCAGGCATACAAATTCCGATGCTGTCTTGTGCCCCGCTGATGATGCCATCACTTCGCTCAGGGTCATTCTCGAAGCAGAAGACCAATTTGGCAAGCGTCTCAGGATCCATGTCGGGCAATTTCATCGGCCAAATCTTCTTGATCATGTTGCGGGTTGATGTGGAGAGGCCGCAACGCTCGCGTACCTCGAAAGTCGGCTCCAAAGAGATGGTGATGGCCCAACCTGGCGCAAAACATGAGACATAAGGCTGGTCAATCCAAGTGCCGGCCAAGTCCAAGCGGGTGGGAATCTGACAGAGGTCGTGTTTCAATGCCGTCGACGAACGTGCCTCCAAGCCTTCCGATGGCGTGCGTTGCAGCACCACATATTCAATGCCGCGCGCTTCGCAGAAGCGACGTTTTTCTTCCGATGCTCCATCTTCGTTAACCACAAAAATGTCGGGTTTTATTCTGTCAACTGTGCCCACAAAGTCCATCACGCCGTCGCCATCGTTGATGAAAGCGTCTTTCACATAACGGATGGCTTTTACCATGAAGAGGCGTTCCTGTTCAGGGTAAAGGGTCTTATGGTTTTTGTAGTGAAGGATGGTCTCGTCGGAGCCGATGCCTACATAAAGGTCGCCATACTGAGCCGCTTGGCGGAAAAACTCTACATGTCCACTATGCAAGAGGTCGTAACATCCTGAAACAAATACTTTTTTGGTCATTCAGCTTGGTTTTGGCTGCAAAGATAAAGATTTGTTGAATTGTTTAATCGTTGATTGTTGAATTGTTTGAAAGAATTTACAAAGTTTTCACTTCCGCCAAAGCTGACACATAATACCAGCGTCCGTTGCTTTCGCAATAGCATTTGTAACGGGTGCGTTGCTTCTCCCCTTTTTGGAAGATGAGACCGTTTTTCAACACAAATCGGGTTCCTGCGGGAAGGCTCTCCACTGTGGTCACATTTTCGGGGTTCTTGTCGTATTGGTGCAAACCCCTTTGAAGGTTTTGGTCGGCGGTGCTGCTCGCTTTGATGTGTTGCAAGTGTTTTTGCAGAGCGGCGAGAACCTCTTTTGGGAAAACGGTTTCGGTCAGAAAAGGTTGCAACAAAGTGGAAAAACTTGTCTGCCATTCTTGGCCATGGGGCTGCACTTTTCTTGAGCCATATTGCTGATACACATCGTAATGCGCCACTTCGTGAACATATGTGATGAGCATCTGATAGGGGTTCAAGTCCAGATTGAGCGTAATGGAACAAATGCCGTTTGGAGTTCGTGGCGGACGGAAATCGCCCAATTTGGAGCTGCGCGGCCGCTTGAAATGTAGTTTGAAACGGCGTTGTGTGAACATCTCACCTACCATTGCCACCGCCGGCTCTGGAAAGTAGTGTTTCAATAGTTGAAGTTCTTCAGCCTTCATCGTTGTGCAGGAGTTCGTATTCTATGGTTTCCTGTGGTGTGTAGCTCCACTTGGTGCAGCTGTTGCAATGGCGCGGTGCGCGGCGACGACCAGGCACTTCCTTGGTCTTGCAGGAAGATATGAAGAATGTGGTAAGAATTAATGCGAGAAGTAAGATTGTTTTTACTCCCCCTGCCCCCCTCTTAGAGGGGGAATCCCCCCCTTTTAAGGGGGGCAGGGGGGATTCAAAACACGCTTCTCTATTTATGATACTTTTCATTTTGATAACCAGTTTGCAGGATTCTGTCGTGCTTGTTCTTTCAAGAGTTCAAAATGCAATTCCGTTTTGTTCTCGGTTTTGTTGGTGTGCACGGTACCAATATTTTGCTTGGTTTTCACCTTGTCTCCGCGTTTCACTGTGACATTTTCAAGGTTGGAATACACTGTGAAATACTCACCGTGGCGGATGATGACCACTGTGTTGGAGCCAGTCAGTTTGGTGACGCTGGCCACCTCACCGTCGAAGACGGCTCGGGCTTGAGCGTTTTCAGTGGTGGCGATATCGATGCCGTTATTGGTCACGGTGACCTTGTCTGACACCACCGAGGCATGTTTGCCGTAGGATGAGGAAATCACCCCGCGCTCCACAGGCCAGGGCAGCTTGCCTTTGTTGTTGGCAAAACTGGTCGATAGGGTTTTCTCGGCAGGAGTCAGGGCCATGCCTTTTTCTTTGGTTGTTGTGGTCGTGGTCTTGCCTTTGTTGGCGTTTTTCTTGGCTTCTTCCTTGCGTTTCCGTTCGGCTTCGGCATTGGCTCTTCTGATTTCCTCGGCGATGATGTCGTCGATGGCCTTTTGCAGTTTTTTGGCCTGCTGTTGCTTGTTCTTGATGTCTTGTTGCAGGCTGCCTTCTTTCTTTTTGAGCTTGTTCACCTGACCGTTAAGCTCTTTCTTTTCTTTTTGGAGGGCTTCTTTTTGGGTTTTCTCGTCTTTCAGCAAGGCCGCTTGTTCCTCTCGGGCCTGTTGGCTGGCTTCCACCTCACCCGTGATTTGCCTCTCGGTCGAGGCAATCTGTTCCATCTTGATTTTACGGGCATCGTTGAATTGTCGGATGTAGCGCAGTCGGGTGAAGGCTTGGTTGAAGTCCTTGGAAGCAAAAAAAAACCCCAAGTTATTATAATGGTTGCGGTTTTTGTAGGCAAACGACACCATTTTCGCATATTCTTTGCGAAGGTTGGCCAGGTCTGTGTTCAGGCTCTTGATGTTTTTTTGTCCGGCGTTGATTTCCTCGTCAAGAACGGCAAGCTGTTCATTGTATGTCGTGATGAGCTGCTCGCGCTGTTTGATTTTCTTGTCGAGAAGGTTGACCTCGTTGAGGGTCATCTCCTTGTCTTTCTTGGTTTTTGTCAGCAGTTGGTTGGCAGTCGAAATCTCCTTCTGCAACGAATTGATTTCGTTTTGCAGTTGTTTCTTCGACTTGCCTTTGGTCTTTTGCGCAAACGAAGGGTTGACCAAGGCTAACAACAATAATACCAATATGATATGCAGACTCTTCATGGTTTCTTTGACAAGCGCATGCGTTCCATCTTATCCGTAATCTTCAGCGGGAAGCTCGTCTTTTCGTCCAATTTGATGTTTTTATATTTCACTTTCGCGGAGAGGTTGCCCATAAAGAAAGTCTTTAGTTGGACAATCTGATTTTCAACGGGAGGAAGCCCCTCATTATTGTCCAAGAGCAAAGTTTGTATCCATGGCAGGCTGATGGGTATGCCGAGTTGGACGGCAACGGAATCCAATGGCTCGGCCAAGTAGGTCTTTTCCAATCGGTTGACCATCCAAATTGAGTCGTTGCTGACTTTGGCGCGCAGCACTTCTACGCCCATGGTGGCTGTCAGGCTGAGCCACACGAGGCTGTCGTTGCGCATCCTAAGCTGTCCCGACAAATCATCGAATGCCATGCCGTTGCCTTCGGCTTGGATATCGAGGTTGGAGGTCAGCCATTCGAAGGTTTGCAGCGGTGTGGGCTTAACGGTTTTCTTGCGCGAGGCGCAGGAGGTGGCGGCTAGCAACAGAGCGAGGAATGCTATTTTTGACAAGTTTTTCATGCAGGGTTTGCTTTCAATTATCATTCCAGAATGAAATGGCAAAAATAGAAAAAATCTTGAATGGCTGCCATAGACACATAGAAAGCCTCAAGCCTAATAAACAGGCTTAAGGCTTTCTTGCTATTTTTGGAATGAATATTTTTATTTCTTCACCCATTTGCCGCTGGCTTCCTTGTTGTTGCCGTGCCAAATTTCCCAAAGGTACATTCCAGACGGCCAGTCTTCCGCATTGATTTCGGTGTTGAAGTCAAACGGGCGGGCCAGCATGAGTTGGCCTTGGAGGTTGTAGAACCTGACGACGGCATCTTCCACGGGTGCTGCAACTTTCACGTTGTCGCTGCCCGGATTGGGATAGATGTTGCATTGTGTGAAACTGTTGTCGTTGGTGCCCATATATTCCGGCTCTACGGTGTAGGCAAGCGTGATTTCGAATTGGTTGACTCGGCCCATTCCGTTATATACTTCTTCTTGGTAGAACCTCATCGTGCGTTGCTGGTTCTTCAAGGCTGGGCCAAAAAGGATGGTCTGGTTGTTGAAGACGTCCCAGACCCACTCTTCGCCGCTCTTCTTGTAGAACGAGACGGTGTAGGAGGAACCGTCTTCCGACAGCTCGAAGACGACCCTATGGTCGATGACCCATTCGCCGGTTTCCGCCGACCAAGAGCCGTCCTGCTGTTCCAAGACCTGCCCGTCGTCACCGTACACGTAATGCATGATGTGATTGTTGACCCATTGTCCGTCGGACAAGACCTGCTTGACTTCCGAGTCCAGATTCCCGCCGGGGGTGTAGGTGTAAGAGAAAAGGCCAGCGCCGGTGAGTTCGCCTTCCACGCTGTATTCTTCGAAATGCTTGGTAAGTAGGCGGTACTCCTCGTCGAATTGGCAGACGGTTTTCTTTCTATGCACCCAGTTCTGGATTGATCCAGTTCCGGTCCATAGGTTTTCAGTTTTGGTCTTCCCATCGTTCTCGTAATCGTAAAGGTAATGGTAGTCGAATTCTTCATATCCTATAATTCCAACCATATAATCCTTTCTGGCAAGCCTGCCGTCCTCCCCGTAATTGTATTCCCAGCAATCTGGGAATTCCCAGCCGTAATCGTGCACGATGGTCTTTATCTTGCCATCCTCATAATTATAAGCGATAGTTTCCCAGAGGCTAGGATACCCGTTATTATGCCAAGTATCTTCTCTGTTCAGGTATTCGTCGGTAAATGTATAGTTGGTTTGCATCTCATATTCAGGGATGCTGAAGGTTTGGGGTCTGCCGTCTTCGTAGTAGGTGAAATCGGCCTCCAAAGTGCTGGTGACTTCGCCGCCGGCGTTGATTCTCTTGCCGACGATGTGGGTGGGTTGGGCAAGCACGCCCTCCCTGATTTGGGCATGGCCAACACCAATGGCCATGACCGCGATGACGATGGATAAAAATGTCTTTTTCATATGGCTTATGTTTTTATGGTTAGTGTTCATGTTTGCTTCAAAACTACCTTTTTCATCGCTTTGTAGTTTTAAAGACGATGCAAAAGTAGGCCTCTTGTGAAGCGTTGTCAAGCCCTTAAGCTGGCCTGTCTATCAACTGACCAAGGAAGCAATTGCGCAAGGAATTGGGTCTCAGCTTTTTTTTGGATTTCCATTTCAGCAATTGTCTATGGGGTTGTCTATGGTTTTTCGCCTCCCGAGCAAAAAAAGCATAACGCCAAATGATAGTTTGCATAGGCGACGGTCACAGTCGGAAGACCTTTCGCGGTCTAATCCTTGGGTTTGTAGGGTGTTATTTTTCGCTTTCGTGGTTTGTGTGGCAAGAAAGCCCGTATCAAGGAGCTCAAGGACTAATTCCTTCAGCCACAACGAAAAAAGAAAGCTCCGAGCAACGCTCGGAGCTTTCTTTTGTTATTAGTGTTTTGGCGCACAATATAAAGCTTTTATTTCTCGCTTTCCCAGCAATCGGTCCATCCGTGCAGAGCCTTCCAGCGCTGCATCCGTTCGTAGAAGACAGCCATCGTGTCCTCTTCCGTAGTGTTCACTACGGCTTCGGTCTGTTCAACGGCTAGTGCCTTGTCCTTTCCGTGATTCCCCTGCTGGCATCCCGCCAGCAGCAGGGCGACCGTGGCCGCCACTGCTGCTATCGGGATAAGGGATTTTTGCATGCTTTTCACTTTTTCACCCACTTGCCACCGGCTTCCTTGTTGTTGCCGTGCCAAATCTCCCAAAGGTACATTCCAGACGGCCAGCTTTCCGTGCTGATTTCGGTGTTGAAGTCGAACGGGCGGGCCAGCATGAGTTGACCCTGGAGGTTGTAGAACCTGACGACGGCATCTTCCACGGGTGCTGCAACTTTCGCGTTGTCGCTGCCCGGGTTGGGATAGATGCTGCATTGTGCTACGCTGTTGTCGCTGGTGCCCATATACACGGGCTCGTCGGTGTAGACAAGGGTGATTTCGAATTGGTTGACCTTGCCCATTAAGAACCTCATCGTGCGCTGCTGGTTCTTCAAGGCTGGGCCAAAAAGGATGGTCTGGTTGTTGAAGACGTCCCAGACCCACTCTTCGCCGCTCTTCTTGTAGAACGAGACGGTGTAGGTGGAGCCGTCTTCCGACAGCTCGAAGACGACCCTATGGTCGATGACCCATTCGCCGGTTTCCGCCGACCAAGAGCCGTCCTGCTGTTCCAAGACCTGCCCGTCGTCACCGTACACGTAATTCATGATGTGACTGTTGACCCATTGTCCGTCGGACAAGACCTGCTTGACTTCCGTGTCCAGATTCCCGCCGGGGGTGTAGGTGTAAGAGAAAAGGCCAGCGTCGGTGAGTTCGCCTTCCACGTTGTATTCTTCGAAATGCTTGGTAAGTAGGCGGTACTCCTCGTCGTATTGGCAAACCGTTCTCTCCCTAAGCACCCATTCCTGGACAGGTCCGGTTCCAATCCACAGGTTCTCGGTTTTGGTCCTGCCATCGTTCCCGTAATCGTAAAGGTAATGGTGGGAGAAATCATCGAAACCTAGAAACCCAAGCATGTAATCCTTTCTGGCAAGCCGGCCGTCCTCCCCGTAATTGTATTCCCAATATTGAGGGAAGTCGTAGCCATGGCTCCATGTGATGGAGATAGTCTTCACCTTGCCCTCTTCGTACGTGTAGGAAAGTTCCTCGTTGAGCTGTGGATGACCGTTATTATGCCAAGTAGATTCTTTGTTCAGGTACTCGTCGATGAATGTGTAGAAGGTTTGTATCCCGTAGTCAGGGATTGTGAAGGTCTGGGGTCTGCCATCCCCATTATAGGTGAAATCGGCCTCCGAAGTGCTGGTGACTTCGCCGTCGGCGTTGATTCTCTTGCCGACGATGTGGGTGGGTTGGGCAAGCACGCCCTCCCTGATTTGGGCATGGCCAACACCAATGGCCATGACCGCGATGACGATGGATAAAAATGTCTTTTTCATATGGCTTATGTTTTTATGGTTAGTGTTTGTGTTTGCTTCAAAATTGCAATGTTTTAATTACGAGTTCATTCATTCCCTTTCTCATTTTCCGTTCTGGCCGCGCCACTGGCATGGCACAATGCTCCCGAAAGGGTTAAGCAGAGCATCAGAACCAATTTTGTTACTTTTGTCATCGCTTAATAGTTTTAATGTTAGCGATGCAAAAGTAGGGCGGTTCGGATACTACAGTCAAGAAAATGATGGTTCGGAAAGGTTCGGTGTTTTTAATTAACGTCTTATAAATCAAATAGATGAAGTATTCTGAGCTATATCCATCAAGAGAACGGGAAGCGGTTTTTCGCTGCCAATTATCTTCTGGATTTTACTATCGCGTTCAATAACCGTGTTATAGGCACGTTGCATCAAAGCGGAGACATCAGCATGGGTTAGGCTGAGCAGATAGAGGCAGCAATAGTCAATATCAATATTGGTAAGTTTGGGATAAGCCTTCCTGAGACGGAGCGTGAACTGGCTAAAATGACGGTCGGCAGCCACACGCAAGTCCAGCAACTGCTGCTTATCCAAAGCGTATGATTTATAAATCTCACAATCTATTTTCGATTTGAACTGCCCATCATTCACTCGCTCCAGGATGAGGCGGCAGATGGGCTCATCTGCGAACGATTCGGCTTGCTTCGGCAATGCGTCCAACTCCTCTTGCCGCTTGATTTGCTCTCTCAACTCACGCACCTCCTCGTTTTTTTGTTTCAACCTGCCTGATATGGCGGCCTGTTCCATACGGTGTGCTTGTCGCTCGGCTTCTACAGTTTCTGAATACTGCTTGTCTTTCGCTTCCAGTTCCCATTGGTGACGTTTTTCTTTGTCTTCCAGCATCCTTTCCGCTTCAGTCTGCCTCTGTCTCAGCTCTTCCTTGTGCTGCTGCTCTGTCTCTCCAAGCTTTCTGTCCGCTTCCTCTTGTTGTCGCTTCAACAACTTCTTGCTCCTCCATTTCGCTACAATTATGATAGCCAAAGCTAGCGCAATAGCAAAGGGAACAATAATCTCTATCGCTTTTTTGACTGCTGCTTCTCGTTTTTCAGCAGCTTCTTCCTCTTGTTTTTGACTTAAGTATGCCTTATACATTTCACTAAGTTGCGAAACCATAGCACTGTTTTCCGCCCCCATCTCATTGTGAAGCGCCAAATAGCTCATACATTCATTCGACTTTTCATAATTGCCAAGGCTATCATAGATGATTCGTAGATAACTTGCTACTTTTGTCTTTAAGAATCGATCCATTTTGTTGTCCAATACGGGTTCTAAATACAAAAGCGCGGAATCATAAAGGTTTTCTTCAAAGTATACAACACCAATAACCACGTAACGTGTCAGCCTTTCGTCATTGTCCTCGGCCAAAACGGCCATCTGCTTCAAGTGTGTTAGGGGCTCTTCGGCTTGATGTGTCAATTGATAGGACAAAAGGGCTTTGGTAGAGATAATGTTCCTATAACTTAGATTTGTTGAGTCTGGTATGTTTACCAAAGCTTGCGAATAATAATAGTTTGCGCTATCCTTGTCGCCTTTCACATCGTACTGCTTGCCTATGCGGTACAAGGCATTGGAGACACTATAGGATGAAATGGGCGAGATGACGGAATAATCATAGGAATACCTGTAGCAATCTATGGCGGGTTCTGTCATGTACTGCTCCGAGAACATATCCCCAAGACGGCTGTAGGTATAGGTCATAAATTTCGCCTTTTTCCCCACCAGCTCTTTTTCCTCAAAATGGCTTTCCATCACCTCCAAGGCTTTCAGGTATTCTGCACAGGCGGGCACGAGGCTGTCGTTTTCGTAGTAGCCTACGCCGTTGATGTAGTGGGCGCGGGCATCCAAGAAGGAGAGGTTGTCGTTTCGTGTCAGGGATAGCGGGTCCGTGCCCGCTATGAGGCGTTTGGGAGAAGGTGAGTCGTTCAGGGTGAAGGTTAGGCTGTCAAAATAACGAACGGCCTGCAACAAGGCGGGGCGGTTGGTTTGGGCGTAATCATTCTTGTACAGCAATTCGGACAGCAGGAGGTGGGCGTAATGGCGGTTGAATGCCACGTTTGTAGAGACGTAGCGTGCTACGTCTTCCGAATTGCCATTATGGTTTTCAGGGTAGACGTTGCACGCAACGTCTCTACAGCAGGTGTCGAAATAGGGTATCAGGCGCGCCAAGGCGCTGTCGGGCTGGTGCCACATCAGGCTGTCGATGGCGGACAATTCGGGGGATACGGTGGTTGGGGGTAGAGACGTGGCGCGCCGCGTCTCTACAGGGTCGGTATCAGGTCGGGCGCAGGCCGCCATGGCCAGCAAAACCAATATCCCTATCCAGCAGAATCGTTTCATGCCTGCAAAGATAGGAAAATAAATCGATTATTTCAGTTTCTGTTCCAAATCCTTGGATCCGCCACCGGCTTTCTGGGCTTTGTTCCAATATTCCTTGGCTTCGCTTTCTTTGCCGAGCTTGTGCAGGATATCGCCAAAGTGTTCCAAATTGGCACCCGAAGGGTTCTTGTCGAGACCAAGGCATTTCTTCATCTCTTTCTCGGCTTCCTTGTAACGCCCGAGCTTGTAGAGCACCCAGGCGTAAGTGTCTAAATAATAGACATTGTCGGGCACCAACTCGTTGGCATGGATCGCCATCTGCAAGGCTTCTTCGAGTCGCTCTCCTTTCAGCGAAAGATAATAAGCGTAATTGTTGAGTACCAAGGCATTGTCGGGGTCGTTGCGCAGGGTGCGGTCATAGGCATCGAAGGCTTTCTCTTCTTCACCTTGCTGGTGGTAGATGTCGCCCAAGAAAGCGTCGAATTCGGCCATCTGCAACTTGTCGGAGGTGTATCTCCTACCCTTCTCTAGGTAGTTGATGGCATCTTCGTTGTTTTTCAACACGGCATTGGCTACGCCCGCATACCAATAGAATACGGGCTGCATGGGATAATACTTCAAGGCGGCCACGGCATGGTCGCGCACGGCCTCGTTCTCTTCGAGCTGCGACTCGCTGACGATGAGGTTTTGCCAAGCGCGGAAGTCGGTGCTGTCGATGGCCAATGCCTGCTGGTGCAATGCTTTTGCCTGCGCGGCGTTTTCGTTGACCATGTAGTAGGAGCCGAGGATAAGGTAGCCCAGTTTGTTGTCGGGGTGGGTCTCAATGAAAGCCTCGCCACATTGCTTGACTTGCTCGTTGATTTGCTTCGACTGGTTGTTTTTCTGCATCCAATAGTCGTAGGTGTTGGCTTTGGTGGTGATGTCGAGGTTTTTGTTTCGGATGGCACCCAAAAGTTCGTTGAAGGCCTTGTCGTTGTCGCCGTTCTTTTCGTAAAACTCAAGCAATGAGATGTTGATATACGGATTTTCGGGGTTAATCTCTTTGATTTTCTCGTACGTTTTCAAGGCATCCTTTTCCTTGCCGTTTTCAGCGTACTCTTGGGCTAACAGACCATAATAGCGCACATTTTCCGGGTTTTGCTCTATCAGTCTCTCAAGTTCCGAAATCACTTTTTTGTTGTTGCCTTGCCTTTTGTAGATACCGAGACGCTGCTCTGTGAGGAACTCGTTTTCCCCAAGGATTTGTTCCAGCAAGTCCATCTTTTCTATGGCTTTGCTGTAGTTTTCCGTCACCAGATAGGCATCAATCAGTTCGCTGAGCATTTCTGGGTCGTCGGGGTATTTCTTGGTCAGGCTTTCATAAAGCTTGATGAAGTCGTTGTATTGGTCAAGGTTGCGGTAAAACAGCCCGAGACGCATTTGGTACCATTTGTTCTCGGGTTCGAGTTGGGTGGCTTGTTGGATCATCTTGAAGGCTTCTTCGATGCGTCCAGCGTTGTAGTATTGTTCGCTCAGCTCAAACATCGATGCGGCATCATCGGGCATGTAGCGCAGGGCTTGTTCGAAGTTGCGGATGGCACCCTCGTTGTCCTCACGGTATTTGCTCTGCAGGCCGTTGGAAAAATAGATGGCATTCTTTTTCTTGTCGGGTTTTCCATTGAATTCCGACTCCATCTGCTGGGCGAATCCCCACATGTTGCAACCCAAGGCCAAAAACAACAAAATCACTTTATACTTCATAACTTCAATCTACTTTAAACTCTAAACATACAACAGACTCTAAACTCTAAACTCTAAACTCAACTTTTCCCTGTATGTCCAAATCCCCCAGCTCCCCGTTCAGTCTCCGATAGCGTCTCCACTTGAACCAATTCGCCTTGTTCGCATTTGGCAAATACCATCTGTGCAATGCGGTCGCCGCTGTTGATGACAAAAGGTTTGTCGGACAAATTAATAAGGATGACACAGACTTGTCCACGATAGTCGGCATCGATGGTGCCGGGTGAATTGAGAACGGTGATGCCACTCTTGATGGCCAAGCCGCTACGGGGACGCACCTGGCCTTCGTAGCCTTCTGGGATTTCCATATAGAGTCCAGTAGGCACAAGGCTGCGCTGCATGGGTTCGATGGTGATGGGGCCTTCGGGCAAATAGGCGCGAAGATCCATACCGGCCGAGGCTTTCGTCTCGTAGGCGGGTAAAGGGTTATTTGAGGTGTTTACGATGTTGATTTTCATTGGTGTTACTATTTTGAAACAGGGCCTTCGACGAGCTCAGGCACCCTCAACCATAGTATGAGCAAAGGTCCCTGAGCCTGTCGAAGGGCCGACCTTCATCAAAACGCAAAAATAGGCTTAATATTTGGATTGAGACGCAGATTTCTGAACAGAATAATAAAAAACGCGTTTTGCCGTTCATTTTTTGTCGTATTTTAGCGACCCAAAACGTAAAGAGTGAAGCGACTGCTTTTCATATTATTGCTACTGTCGAATTGTATTCTTGCCATTGCGCAAATCGAGGAAGAGGACAAACACAATCGCGTGGATTTCTATGGCTATGTGGTCACGGCTGATAGTTTGAAACCGATTCGCAACACGCATGTTATCAGCAAAATGGCGCATTGTGGATCCATTAGTAACGAGCAAGGAATGTTTCACATTCAATCGCGCCAAGTCGACACACTTTGGGTGAGTTGTGTCGGCTATGCGCGTCGCCTCATCACCATTAATCCAACACTCACCAGTGCCGACACCCTCGTCATCCGACTCTATCCCGAGACCATCACCCTGCGCGAGGTGACTGTGCTACCCTTCACCAACTATGAGACTTTCAAGGAAATGCTCATCACCATGCCGAGCACCAAGACTCTTGACGAGATAGAACGCCTCAATGACGACCTCGACGACCTTTGGCTGAGTCGTGTGCCGGTAGGCAACGGCAAGCCTACCATCACTGCCAACCCCATACAGTACCTTTACGACAAATACAATGCGTCGGCGCGCCGACAAGCAAGACTACAACGCAACCGCCGTATGTATAACGAAATATTACGCGAGCAAGGTCGCACTGAAGAGATCCTCCCCGACTCTCTCGATTTCGCTGTTGACTATAAGTATTCTGACGACGAATCGCTCAACCCCAAGGCCATGGTGCCCCGAAAGAAATATATCCGCATAGGACAATAAGACCAACCATGACCTTCCGCGACTGGCTTCATAGCATCCTTAATTTGTTTTATCCTCGCGTTTGTGCGGCTTGTGGCGAGTCTTTGCTCAAGGACGAGGAAACCGTTTGCTTGAAATGTCGTTACTTGCTACCCAAAACCGGCTACGAACTTAACCCAGGCAACCCTTTGGCGCAATCTTTTTATGGAAGGGTCAAGTTTCATGCTGTCACGGCATGTTTCTTTTTTGCCAAGTCGGGCAAGGTGCAGCACCTCATTCACGAGCTGAAATATAGGGGTAACAAGGAAGCAGGTGTTTTTCTTGGTCAACAATTGGGCGAAACCATCAAAGATGCGCCATTGTTCCAAGGCATTGACTATCTGATTCCCGTACCTTTGCATCCCAAACGCGAGCGGCAGCGCGGCTATAACCAAAGCTTGATGATTGCCCAAGGCATCCAAGAGGTGACGGGCATTCCGATTGGCGACAAATACTTGGTCAGGGGCATCTATACCGAAACGCAGACGCACAAAACAGCCGAAGAACGCTTCAAGAATGTGAAAGATATCTTCGAAGTGCATTTTGCCGACGAACTAAAAGGCAAGCATGTCCTTCTTATCGACGATGTGCTTACCACAGGTGCCACATTGGAATCGTGTGCGCACCAATTGGAAGCTATTCCTGAAATCACAATCAGCGCAGCAACGGCGGCTTGCGCAGGAAATTGATGTCATTTTTCATTTTTTTTCTGAGGCAATGCCATTATTTTCTACTTTTGCAACTCAAATACTAATCAACTTCATCACAAATCATTAAAAATCAGTATTATGAAAAAGCTTACACTTATCATTGCAGCAGTGGTCATGGGCTTTGCTTTTGCTTCATGCTCTGGCCCTTCAAAAGATGCTATCCTGAACGAAGTCAGTGCTTTCTTCACCAAAGCACAAACTGACATCCAAGCTATCGACAATGCCGATGCTCTCGTAGAATTCGTCAAATCTTTCGGTGACAAGAAAGACGAGTTCATGAAGACCCTCAGCGAGAAATTCGAAGTGAAAGACGACCAATTCGTTGGTTTCAGCCAAGAAGAAAATGCCGAAATCATGGGTAAAATCAACGATATGGCTACCGAGTACAATAAGGTCGAGTATGCCAAATGCGGTGAAATCATGAAGCCCTATATTGACAAGTTTGATGGAATTGTCAATGGCTTGTATGAGAAATTCCAAGGTGGCGAAGAAATCACCGAAGACATGACCAATGAACTGAAGGGTGCCTACGAAGAAATCTCCAAGTATGCCGACATCATCCCCGAAGAATTGGCCAACGTCTTCTATGCTGATGACGCCAAGATTGCCGAAATCTTCGATACCGACACCGAAGAATAATCACAAACTATTACTACAACAAAAACCACCGCCTTCCTAGTGAAAGCGGTGGTTTTTTTCTTTAGACATTGCACGCAGTGTGTCTCTACAATCATTGGTAGACCTTTACATCGGTCTCGCCATTGAGGACCATCAGACCGTTCAATGCCAAGGCCTTCATTTCGTCCTCGCCAGGATAGACATACACGGGGGCTATCTTCTCCACATGGCTCTTTACCAAAGCGCAGAAGCCCTTGTCGTAGGCCATGCCACCCGTGAGGAAGATGGCGTCCACATCCATGCTGAAAGCCGAGGCTGCGAGACCACCGACTTCCTTAGCTACTTGATAGGCCATGGCTTTGTAGACCTTCTCCCATTCTTTGTTGCCAGCCTTCACGGCGTTCTCCACTTCGAGGGCATCGTTGGTACCGAGGTAAGCGACAAAGCCGCCTTTGCCTTTCAGCATCTGGCCGATTTCTTTCTTGGTGTATTTGCCGCTGAAGCAAGCATCAACGAGGAAGCCAGCAGGCAATGCGCCAGCGCGTTCGGGGGTGAAGGGACCATCACCGTTCAAGGCGTTGTTGGTGTCGACCACGCGGCCTTTCTTGTGGGCGCTGACCGAGATGCCTCCACCGAGGTGGATGGCGATAATGTTCATATCCTCATACTTGCGACCGAGGTCTTTCGCCAGCTGACGGGCGATGATCTTTTGGTTCAAGGCATGGAAGATGGAGATGCGCGGGAAGAGCGGGTGACCCGAATAGCGCGCCACTTCGTCCATCTCGTCGACCACGACGGGGTCTGCGATATAGGCTTTCACTCCAATTTCCTTGGCGATGTCATTGGCAATCAAGCCGCCGAGGTTGGAGGCATGTTCGCCGCTATAACCTTCGGTAAGGTCTTTGATCATGAGTTCGTTCACCTCATAAACACCCGAGACGAGCGGACGAAGCAAGCCGCCACGACCCACGACGCAAGCCATTTCGCTCAAGTTGATGCCAGCCTCTTTCAGTTCACGCTTGATGGCTTCAGTGCGGAAAGGCTTTTGGTCGGAGATGTGCTCGAATTTTGCGACTTCCTCGGCACTGTGCTTGAGGTTCTTCTTGAAGACTTGTTCCTCACCTTCGAACACGGCGATTTTCGTCGAGGTGGAACCGGGATTGATGGTTAGTATTTTGTATGCCATATTGTTGAATTTTTGTTATTGTTTTCAGTCGGGGCCTTCGACAGTCTCAGGCACCCTCAGCTTCCATTAAAGCATAGGTCCCTGAGCTTGTCGAAGGGCCGCCTATATATTATGCCATCATTGCTGCAAGGGCGATGGAATACAACTTCGTCTTCGATGTGTCGCCGCGCGAGCTGAGCACGCAAGGCACCTTGGCACCCATGAGCATGGCGCCCACTTCGCTCTTGTCGAACTTGGTGCAGCACTTGTAGAACACATTGGAGGCTTCGAGGTTGGGGAATACGAGGCAGTCGGCGTCGCCAGCCACGGGGCTCTTCATGCCCTTGATGGCAGCGGTCTCGGCATCGGTAGCAAGGTCGAGGCTGATGGGGCCTTCAACGACGCAACCCTTGATTTGGCCACGCTCATTCATCTTAGAGATGATGGCGGCATCGACGCAAGCGGGGATACCAGCGCTCATCTGCTCGGTAGCAGTCACCATGGCCACCTTCGGGCAGCTGACACCCAGTTTGGTGGCTACTGAGGTCACATATTTGAGCAATTGCTGTTTCTGTTTGATGTCAGGCAACGGGATGATGGCGCAGTCGGAAGCCACCAACAGTTTGTGGTAGTTGGGGTTCTCGATGACGGCGACATGGGCCAGTGTCACATTGGGAGGGCAGAGACCGCGTTCCTTGTTGAGGATGGCGCGCATATACTTGTCGGTGGGGAGCAGGCCTTTCATCAGGATGTCGGCTTCGCCGGCATTGATGAGGTCGCAAGCCATGGCAGCGGCTTTCACATCAACGGGCTCGTTAATAATGCGGAAGTTGGCCATGTCGATGCCTTCGGCCTTGCACACTTCGGCAATCACTTTCTCGTCACCAAGCAATGTGGCTTCGATGAGACCTTCCTTGACGGCAGCGTTCACTGCACAAATGGTGTGGTCGTCGTTGGCGTAAGCGGCCACGAGGCGTTTCTTGGGTTTGCTGCGCAAAACCTCAAACATTTGCTCTAATTTTCTGATTTCCATGATTCTGTATTTAAGATTTAAGATTTAAAATTCAAAATTAAGCTAGATTTTGCAAAAATACAAAATAAAACCATTCAAAACAAAGGAAACTGAAACAATAAATAAAAACGCCTTTTGACAAGGTGCTCGGCAACCGTTGCCAAAAGGCGAAATATAAGTTCTAAGGATGAATCAATAGTAGATGATGTTCAAATCCAGTCGTTTTTGTTGCAACGATTCAACGGCGCGCTTTTTCACCTTGGTGTTGTAAACTTTCAACTGTTTCAGTGTTGGAATGTTTTCTATGGGTGAGATGCTGCGCACATTGGTGTTGTTGACAAAAAGGTTTTCCAACTTCATCAGTCCCGAAAGCGGTTTAAGCGATTTTACAGGTGTGCCACTTGCATTGAGGGTGACCAGATTGTCCATTTTCGACAAGGGTCCGAGGTCTTTGATTTGGGTGTTTTCGATGTTGAGCAATTCCAACAAAGTGCTGTTTTCGATGGGGTCCAAACTGGAAATGGGGTTATTTTGTGCGTTGAGTTCCAACAAAAACTCCTTGTCGGTCAATGGCTTTAAGTCACTCACACCTTGATTGTTGATGGTAAGACGCTCAAGCCACATCAAATTAGTAAGTGGTTCGATGTTGGTGATAGGATAATCGGGAGTGATTTCAAGTTCTTTCAGATCCATGATTTGTTGCAACTCGAGGGTGTTGGGCGTTTCGGACTGGGTGGCGATGGCATTGAGGAAGATTTCCTGCCAAATGGGTTCAAGGCTGTTCCACCATGTTTTTAGTGCCTCGGTTTGATACACTACCGTCACCTGTCTTTGTTTTTCCTTCAGTGCCACGACTTGGCTCTTGCCGATGATGGTGCTGTCGGCCATAATCACCTCGATATTGTCATCGTTGACCAATGCAGAGAGGTCATTAACGGGCGTGTTCATGATATTCAGGTACTTCAGATTGCCCATTTCTTGCAAAGGCTCAAGATTGTTGATGTAGGTGTGCGAAATGTTGAGCGACTCCAAGTTGGCCAAACCTTGAATGGGTTGCAGGTAGCCAATCTCGGTGTTTGAAATATTGAGTGAACGTAAGTTGGTCAAGCGGCTGACAGGCATTAGGTTTTGCATGTAAGTGTTGCCCGAGAGGTCGAGTTCCTGCATGTTGATGATTTGATGCAACTGCTCGGTTGTCGGCTCCGAATCAACTTTAATCTGCTTGGAAAACACGGCTTTCCAATAGATGGGCAAATCACGCCACCAGGTTTTCAAAGCCTCGGTATCGTAAATGACTAAGGCAAAGCGGTTGTTCTTGGTGAAGGCGCTGGCCTCAGCATCGTGGATGCCAGAGTGGTCGCAATAGATTTTGTTCAAGTGACGGTTGCCATTCAAGGGAGTCAAGTCGCTGATGGAAGTGTTGCTGCAATAAAGTTCACGCAGGTTCTCCATCTCGCTCAAAGCCTGCAAGTTACTCACTGCTGAGCCCGAAATGTTGAGGCTTTGTAGTTCTTTCAGATTGCGGAGCGGTCCAAGATCACGGACTGAGGTATTGCTGATGTCGACGTTTTTGAGATGTTCGAGTTCTTGAAGGATGCCAATGTTGGCAATGCGAGTGCCACCCAAGTTGACTGAAGTAAGGTTGGGACAACTCTTTAAATTGGAAATGCGGCTTACTTGGGTGTTGTTGATATTGAATTTCTGCAGGTTTCTGAGGGTTGACAGCACGCCGAGGTCATTAATGGTGGTGTTGGCTACTTCGAGTTCCTCAAGGGTGATGTTGTATTTCAATGTAGAAATGTCTTCGATTAAAGTGGAATTGGCACGCAACACTTTCAGCTTGTTGAGGTTACGTACAGGGGCAAGGTCTTCGACCGAGGTTCCAGAAACATCCAACCAAGTGAGTTCCGACATTTCGCTAAGCGGTTCCAAGGAAATGATTTCGCGGATGCCAGAGAGGTCGACACGCTGTTTTTGGGTGACGAGTTTCAATTTAGCATCAAATTCGGTGAACTTTGTGAGGTCACTGGTGTTGAGTTCGGCCAACGAGGTACTGTCTTCAAGGATAATATCGCTACCCAGACGGGTCTTCCAGTTTTGCGACAAACCGTTCCACCAGTTGCGAAGCGCCTCTTTCTCATTGATTTTGGTGGTGTAGATGCTGGCGATTTTGATGCTGTTATTCTGACGGTCGAGGTTGATTTCAACAAAGCGGTTCTTGACGTTGTCAACCTTTTCGTCGTTGATGGTCTTGGCAGTCAGATGGCGTGTCAGCGTGACTTTAAAGTAGATGGTGCCATTGTCTCTCGTGTTGTTGGCAATGCTTTGCAAGTCGAGTTTGAAATTGGCCCATTTGAAGAAAAAGTCAATGTCCTTTAAATAAGCCTGTACGTCTTTATTAATAGGTGTATTGCGGTTCACGTCAAGGTCGTCTTCGATTTGCACCTTGTCGTCAATAAAAATCTTGCTCCAACTTTCAGTAAACACGATTTCTTTTTCCAAAGCCGAGGTAGTACTGTCACCTAGGAAGTTCATCGTTTCCTCCAAATACGAAATCATGTTGTTGATTTCGCTCTCATACTTTGCGACTTCATCTTTGGAGAGCTTGCTTTGGGCTTGGGCACCAAAGGCAAGTCCCGAAAACAATATGAAAAGAATGGCTATCTTTTTCATGGTTGGTAAAATTTGATAAGGTTGGTTTTTTCCTTTTCCGGCATGTAGATGACATTCGACATCAGCCAACCGGAGTTGAGCCCCGAGCGGTCGAACCACGACACTTCAAAATACCAGTCTTTGATCTGGAACACGTGGAACTTGACCGAGTCGACATGTTGGAACACAAGTCGGCCTTGTTTGATTTCGTAGAAGAACAAGGTCAAATAGTCGGGTTGGAATTCTTTTGAGGCGTAATATTCAATGACTTCAGGGTTTTGGAACGCCTTGTAAATGTTCATGAAATCGAGCTCATGGCTCATGGGATGCAGGAAATGCTTTTCGCGTTCAGCGATTTCGCCGTTGGGGAAAAGTTTGTTGAAATCTGAGAAATACACATTGGTAAGCACCCACTTCGAGCCCAAGCCTTCTTTCTCGATGGCGAGGATAAGGCTGATATTGACCGGTTTGCCATTGAAACGGAAGGTACAAGACACTTCGGAATACCATCTGCCGCCAAGGAAGGTCATGTAGGTGGAATCGTCCTTGGTGACATCCTCAATGAAATAGCGTTGCAGGGCTGTTTGCGTGCCATACTTTTGTTGGTCGAAGAGGATGGGCAGCGACTTACGACGCATCTCGTTGTTGCGGTATTTGGGGTCTTTCGGGTTGAGCTTTTCGCCATATTGGTCTTCCTCGTAGTTGAAGCGGCGCATGAACTGCCCCATCTGTTTAGTCATGGCGTAGAGCTCGGTCTCGTCCATCTTAAAATCGCCAATCGTCTGACCCGCAACGGGCCAGACGATGGCGATGGTAAGTGCCAGAATGAATATATTTCTAGCTATTTTCATCTATTCGTTGTTTCCTTCACGCGCATGTCGCCGAGCAACACATCCCAGAAGCCGATGGTGCGACCACCGATTTGGGTCTCTTTGCGCTTCACGTAGACGGTGATGTCTTTCTTGGTGGTGTCCTTGTAGGTCAGGTTACCTTCCTTGTCGTAGCCCCTGAAGGTCTGGAAGATGGTGATGACGCCCACATAGGTGCCGTCGGGTTGGCGTTGCAAGTCGCTGACGTACTCGATGTTGTACCATTCGATCTCGACGCGGTCGTAGTTGAGGCGCATGAGGTGCTCGAAATACTTACGGACACGATAATAGGTGATTTGGTTGGAACCCAGCGAGGAGACGCCAATTTCAGCATCGCTCATGAAGAGTTCCTCGGCGCGGTCGATGACGCGGTTGGCCTCGCTGAAAGGCGTTTCCTTCGATCCGACGATTTTGATGTATTTGCTCAGGTCTCTCACCTTCTCCAAGGCAAGGCTGTCGATGGCCTGCTTGCGTTCGTAACTCAGTTCGTCCTGTGCCATGGCGCTTCCCACAACGCATAAGGCAATCACTAATGTGGCAATGATCTTTTTCATTTCTTTATCAGTTCAAGTTCGTTAATCTTTCCGTTGGCGTTGTATTTGATTTCGTGCACCTTGTTGGGCGAAATCTTTTGGTCTTTCAGGTAGTTGAGATATTTCTCGATGGTGGTCGGACGGTCGTAGTCGTTGAAGCCGGCGCTTTGGTTGATGATGATGAGCACAGGCACATTGGGCGATTCAAACAGGCCAAGGGTCTCATTAATGGTGCGGTTGGCTTGTGAGACGCTACCCGAACGGGCTATGCTGGCAAAGTTTCGTTCAAGGGTGACGTTGGCACTTTGTGCTTCCTGCTTGTTGCGTTCCTCTTCCTCTTTTTGTGCGCGTTCGCGAGCCAGTTTCTTCTCTACTTGGAAGAGCAGGTCGTCGACTTCGGCGTTTTGCAGATTCCAGTCCTTGATGGTCTTCACGCGGGCTTCTTTCTCTTCGAGGGTCCACAGGGTCTCGTCGTCAAGGATGGCGTTCAGGTCCTTCACGGCTTGTTCAACTTTCGATTTGTACTCTGCCTCAGCGGCTTCGCGGGCAAGTCTCTTCTTGCTCTTGCAACTAGTGGTGCCTCCCAGCGTAATGAAAGCAGCCAAAAGGACCATCATGATGGTTGTGATTTTACTTTTCATTTTTATCGAATTTTTTCCTATAACTCCAATTAATGCTAATAAATTGCAAAAGTAGTGCTTTTTTTCGTTGCACGAGGTGTTTTTGGCAAAATTGGTGCCAATTTAGCCCAAGGGGATTTTCTTCAGGACTTTGTAAATGGGTCCAGTAGGTTGCAGGAAACTTTGGAAGTAAATCAATTCCTTCACATCGGCGTGGAGGTAGGTCTTCTGCTCGATACCGTTGCATATCTGTAGGAAGAACTGTTTGTCCACGAGCTGCTTGATGCGGCAAACGGTGAGGTGCGGCACGAAGTTTTGACGGTCGCGAAGGTAGCCCAAGTCGTCGAAGGCATCCAAGAGGTCGGCTTCGAGGTCGAACAAGGCTTTGGGTTGGTTGTTCATGCCGAGCCATAGGATGCGGGGCACATTGTTGCTGCCGAAGAATCCGGTGCGGTCGAAGTCCATGGTGAAGGGCTGGTGTTTTTTGGCCACTTTCTGGCAGGCTTCGATGATGGCTGGGATGTCCTCTGCCGGGGTGTCGCCGACAAACTTCAAAGTCAGATGGATTTGGTTGGTTTTCACATAGTTGATATACTTCTCATGCTGAAGGTTTTTCTTCAGTCGTTCGACCATGGCCGGAAATTCCGTGCTGCATGGGATGGAGATGGCGAGGAAGGTTCGTTTGGTGTTCATTTTATTTGTTTTTAATTGTTTATTATTCCAACAGAATCTAAATCATGCATAAGCTTAGTTGTAAATAGTTGTTTGCCATATTCGTTGAGATGTCCAGGATCGGAAAAACAAAGCGTATCATTGCCAAAATAGTCTTGATATGTTGCTATAGTAAACTGTGTATCTTTGTTGCACCACATGACAATATTCCAAAAGCCTTTCATATCGAAATATTTCGACCCGTCATTAGTGTGCAAGGGTGAACACACTAAAATCACGCGAATGTTTTGTGTCTTGCACTCATCAAGAAAACGGCCGAACAGTTCAATGATTGTTTTGTTGTTCTCTAAAGGTTGTGGCTTTCCATAAAAATCTTTATTCTTAATCCAATGGACCTTTCTTTTCTTTTCGGTGTGCTTCTCTTCGGGATACATCAAGCGATTTATCTCTTTCATCACTTTAGCCATTTTCCCAAAATATTTGATTGGCAATATTTTGTGCGCTTTGGTCAATTGCGGGCACAAATCAATGTAAAATTCGAATTCTGACCGGTTAAGATAGGGAAGCATTTGGATGTTGTAGACAGGTTTGTTGTGGTCGAAAAACACAATGGGGCCAACATCCACAATGATGTATTCAGGTTTTTTGTTATGCTTCAAATAACTTTCATACATAATATGGTACTCGTAATCAAAAGAATAGCCACTGTAGGCAAGGTTGAGGCATTTCATTCCACTGAGGCTTGTCATCAACGAATCGTCGTAGCCCATTTCGGCTCTCGAATTACCAAGGATGATCAAATCTGCATCAACATCCTTCATGTCGTTGACTTCGTTGATTCTATCATAGGGTGATACATGGGTAGTCTTCATTGCCAATCTCTCAAAAATGACACCCGGTATGCACACAAGCAATGCAACCAACATCAAAAACAAAAAAATTTGTAGCGCAAACCGTTTCATAGCCAATTAGAATTGAAAATATATAAACGACCCGATTTCGTTGTCGGTAAAGCAAGAAATCATCAATACTATGATAAAGCAGATAACCCACCTAAGCCAAGGTTTCATTTTATCCAAAACCAAACCGTGCTCCTTGTCTCTCTGTAGCCATTCTACCACAAGCATAAAGATGATAAAGACCATCTTTGGCCATATATCGGACTGGATGAAAAGTCGGTAACAAGCACGCAGTGTGCCCATTTGACACAATTCTTCGCAATATTGAACAAAATCAGAAATACTCTCCGAACGAAAGAGTATCCAACCGAATAAAACCAAACAAAACGTAAAAAACATTTGCC